>ERZ1370068.6948-contig-5899_pt1 | contig 206374 bp, 298 predicted proteins | sample MGYA00561227_ERZ1370068 | MGnify/ENA primary metagenome ERZ1370068 (study PRJEB38410, sample SAMEA6850437) | metagenome | study: Metagenomic assessment of the ecological functions of the soil: analysis of the soil microbiota associated with the...
AGTAATACTTCGTTCAGATTTACGTATTGCTAAACCCGCGGATGCGCTTACGTCAATTCGCTCTACGCTGCCGCTCGACTCCGCTGCCCGGATCGGATCTCCGTCTTCTGCACATCGATGTTCACCGGCCAGAATCTCACCTATTTCTGCGCCTACATCAAGGAGTGCCTCGCGCGTCCTCAAACCGCGCGGCCTATGCGGTTTTCGACTATTTCGATGTGCGCGGCCGAGGAGGGTTGGAACAACTCTGATGGAGAACATGGCGAGAGCCGCGGCCCATCTTCAACTACAACTATCACGCCACCGAGACGATCGACAAGCTGGTCGCGCTTGCGGGGGCTCGAAGTCCTCGAAAGCAGAATTCCCACGATCCGAGGAAGCACCTTCGTCGTCGCCCGAAAGGTCGCACAGCGAGCGGTCGCGGCGAGCATCGCGCCTCACGTCCGCGTGCCTCGCCACCTTCTTGCCGGATACCGACCTTGCCAGGTTCTTGAGCAGAATGCTGACGCGCGGCCGGTAATGCCCGTCGCGCAAGACGCAAAGATAATTCCTCCAGGGAAATGCGCTTGCTCAGTCGTCGTAGGCGAAATACGTCTTTCGAAGTGCGCGTCCGCCAACGTACGCCGGACGCATCGCTGCAGATCGGGGCTCCCGGAGACCTCCGGAAGCGTCAGCAGACCTTCGCGGACACGAATCGAAGACTCGATCAGGTCCGCCTTGGCGTCGATCCGCGTGAAGAAGCTCTGTCCTGCGCAACGCGGTCGGTATACCGGATCGGCGAGGAGCGCGCATCGCGCAGCGCAGCGCGACGCGCAAGTAGAACCTCGATGTCCTCGAATCCCCGCCCGGTATAGGTGCCCACCCTCGACAGCGCAGACCTTCGATCGCCACTCGCTGAAACGCCATCGGCACTCCATCGAGCAAGACCTCGAATAATTTCGACGGCAGCGCCAGCGTCCCTGTTGTCGTCCGCGGGTCAGGCCCAACTGCCTCAGTATCCTCCGCAGCGCTCTCGTCTGGTTCTCCTGAGTGCCTCCGCCAACTCCCCGAACGGTTCGACGTTGACGAAGAGGCAATCCAGGTCTGCCCGGTTGCGAAACGCCGTCGCGATCAACTCCAGCGCATTGCCTGCGAGCAGGTCGTCATCGTCGAGGAACGTGACCAGGTCGCCGGACGCGACCTCGATCGCCGGCGTTTCGCGCTCCGGATGGGCCCTAGCGGCGCGGCAGTGCGCACGAAGCGAATCCGGTTCGAATCGGGCGAGTCGTGCTCGTCCAGAACCACCTGCGGATCGGATCCATCGTCCACGACGATCACTCCCACTTCGCGTAGGTCTGCGACCGCAGGCTGGCGATCGCCTCCTTCAGCAGCGAATGCCGGTTATGCGTGGGGACGACGACCGAGATCAGCATACGGTTTATCCCGTCGCCTCCGCCAGGGTCTTTTCCGCCACCCGCGACCAGCCGAATTCGTTCGATACCCGAATCCATCCGGCCTCGCCCAAGGCGTCGCCCAGTGAACATCGTTCAGCAGGCGGCGCAAGCCTGAGGTCACCGCCTCCAGCGACGCACCATCCACCCTCAAACCGGTGACTTCGTTCACCACGGCCGACGCGGTGCCTCCCGCTTCGCCCGCAAGCGATGGTTTGCCGCAAGCGGCGGCCTCGATGAACACCATGCCGAAACCCTCGTTGTCGCCGTTGATGTCACGGTTGGGCATCGCAAACACGTCGCAGGCATTCATCCAGCGCGCGGCAGATCGCGCGCATCGACCGCGCCCAGCATGTGCACGATGCCTTGCAATCGACATTCGCGTATCAGCCCGTCCAGATAATCGGCATCCTCGCCGATGCCGGCAATCGCGTAATGCACGGGCACGTGCTCCGAGCGCAATTCGGCAACGGCGCGAATCACCTGATCGAATCCTTTGCGCCTCGACAGGCGCCCCACGGAAAACACCAATCTGTCCCCGACGGCAATGCCAAGGCTTTCGCGCAAGCCGGATACATCCAACCCCGGACGAAATGCCGACACGTCCACGCCGGGATGAATGACGACGACTCCGCGTCGGGGCTACGCCCATGCTCGAGCAGAGTATTCGACGTGTGTTCGCTGTTGGCGACGACCCGATCCGCATGGCGGAGCGCGAAACGCATCGCCCTGGTACTTGCGGCCGCGTCCCCAACCCGTGAGCTCTTCGCCGTGGGCATAGATGACGACCGGTCGAAAGCAAGACGCGTGCCACCGCCCAAGCGACCAGTCCTTCGGGCAGAGCCCGGAAAGCATGGATCGCATCGAATCGATGGGTCACGGTCAGCCACATCGCTTTCGCGAACAACCGGAGATAGATCGCCAGCGATTCGGGCCGCAACCACGGCACGCGACGAAAATCGATTCGGTGGATGGTATTCGGATGCGTGGCGTCGACTTCGGCGGCGCCCGGAACGTCGGCGGTGACGATGTGGATTTCCTTGCCCCCAATCGCTTGTACACCTCGGCCGCCCAGACCGCGGTGCCGCCTTGGTCGGCAGGAACAGCTCCGTGATCACCAGCAGCCGGCTCATCCTCCCATCATCCTTTCAGCATCGAAAGGACGTTGCGCACGCTCGTCCAGCTCGGGCTCTCCGCCAGCGACGGCAGCACTGCCTGCACCGCCGCGCCGCGTCCCGACGTGCGAGCCAGCGCACAACCCAGGTTGTAGCGTGCCTGCTGAATCCGTTGCCGCACACCCCGCCGCACCGGCAGCGGGAAGTTATCCGCGTACCGCGCGAGATCGAGGAGCGTGCGCACGTTCTCCCGCTGCGCGGCGACCGGATCGCGTCGCGTCGCGCTCCCCTCGTGAATCACGTAAGCACCGAGCGAGTCGCACACCACGCCGATGCGGCGGCTCCTTGCGACCAGCCGCACCAGAAAATGGACGTCTTCGCAGACGCTGAAGCCCACGGGGTAACCGCCAAGCTCGACGAATGCGGCACGCGGCACGCTCAGCGTGTGCGTATCGCCAAAATGATCGGCGACATACGCCTCGATTTCCTCGGCCGATCCATGACGACCGCGAGCGCCTCCCGCCGCTTTGGCGATCATCATCCGGCCCGCGTCATGCTGCGCGAGAGAGGTTCCCAGAAGGATGCCGGCAGCATCCCGATATTCGTAATCTCCGGTCAGAAACGCAAGCGTCGAGTCCGTCCGGATCCATTCGGCATGGAGCTTCAATCGATCGGGCAAATACCAATCATCGGCGTCGAGAAACGCCAGCCAGTCGCCGCTCGCCGCGCGAGCGCCGGCATTGCGTGCCGCCGACACGCCGCTGTTGACCTGCCGGATCAGCTTCACGGCGTCGCCATAGCGTCCCGCGACGAGCGCCGTATCGTCGCCGGAACCGTCGTCGACCACGATGATTTCATGCGCCGGCGAGCTTTGCGCGCGCACTGAATCGATGGCGCGGGTCAGCGTCGCCGCCGCATTGTGGGCAGGGATGATCACGGAAAACCGCGCTTTCAAAGCGCACGCTCCAGGAGCCTCAGCGGAACGAAGAGGCCGGTGATGCGCGCCGCTCGACCGAAACGCGGAACTTCGTGCAAGCGCGCGAGCCAGCGCGCGCAGGCGCATGGCGAACCGGGTTTCCAGGAGCGCCGGGTTCGCCTGCCGTATGGCGCGCGCGAGCTCGAGTGGAGTTGCGAACCGCAGATTCGGATAGCGATCGAGGCTCAACGCCATCGCCGCCTGCAACGTCTTCACGCTTTGATCCATCTGCCGCAGAAAATTGAATCGATGCATCTCCACGAGACACGCCCGCCCCTGACGCGTTCGCTCGACGAGCCCATCCACGAGGCGCTGTGCGGAATGGCCGAGCGCGGGCTCGCAATAGACGTCACGGACGAGATAGCATTGCCCGGCGTCGGAAGAATCGCCCGTGAGCATCCGCCGATCGACCCCGGCGAGCTCGCCCGCCGCGTCGCGACTCGTCGCGCGCCGGCCGGGCGTGATGACGACCTCCACTCCGCCCTTCTTCCAGGCGTGCTCGACTTCGCCGGTCCAGATGAACGTCGTCGGCACGGCGACCTCCGGCCACGCGCCGAACAGTCTTCGTAACTCGCCGCCTCCTCCTCGGCCGCCGTCGCAATCTGCGTCGCGTCGAGCGCGCGCGAAGGCAGCTGCGATGCCTCGATCCAGCGTGATTGCAGGTGCGCCGGGAGATCTTCCGTCTGGCGCCAACGGCACCCCGGTCAGCCAATCCCGCACGCCGGCATCGCTCTGCGCTGCAGTCATCAGCGCTTGCGGCCAGTAGTGGCATTGGCCGTGCAACTGGGGCGCGAATACGCCCGCCACGACACCTGATTGAATGACGCGCCGCAGCGCGCTCGAAGCACGCATCGTCCAACCCGCGCCCGCGATAAGACGTCAATCCTTCCCGCGCAAGGCGTTCAGCGTCGGGAACTTCGAACACGATGCCGAGCGTCATCACGGGGATGCGTCCGGTGCTGTCGCGGAAACTTTGCAGCACGGCGGCAATCCTGGTCAGCGCCTCGGTCTGCGCCAGCGGACCGGCGCCCCAATCGTCGCTTTCCACGACCAGCGCCGGATGCCGGAACACCGGCTCGCGCCAGCGTGCGCGTAACGGCCGGGCAAACGCGAGCAGCACGAGTCCCCAGAGCAGGATCACCAGCAGCGCGCCCACCGTCCACCCGTTCATCAGCGCCCGGCCAGCCTGAAGGCGTTCATCGGGGGAGCAGCGGTGGCGTGTCGGTCATTACCTGGCGTAGCCCATTCGCGAGGCGATGTCGGCAACCTGCGGCAGCGCCCGCTCGACGCGTTCGCGGTTGCGCCCATCCTTCCATTTGTCCAGACGAATCGCGGAAAACGCGTTGTACGGAATATCGAGCACCTGCGCGCAATGCCGTTCGAGCCGCCGAGTCGAAGGCGAGCCCGCAGCCTTCGAACACGCGACGAAACGTCGTCACGGGATCGCGCAGAAAGTCCTCGTAGAACACCTCGACCCATTGCGTCGGGGCAACGGCCGCGCGAGCGTCGAGAATCGCGCGGTTGATAGCGTCGTATTGAAACGCCGCGACCGCTTCGATCGGCGCATGCGTGTACTTGCGCCAGCCTTCGGCCAGGAAAAAACACCAATGGCGATAGCGCCCGCCGTCCACCGCAACCTCCGCGGGCAGATCGCCTGACCACGTGGCGAATTCGTCCGGCTTGCCCCAGCCCTCGATCAACGAGTTGAGATTGTCGCCAGGGCTGCGCTTGACGTAGACGAACACGGCGTCGGGAAACAGCGCGTGCAGATACGGCACACACAGGCCGTTTTGATTGTTCTTGTCGACCCAGCGATGCCGGCCGGTCCAGCGATGGAAATACTGGCTGACCGTCTGCGCGCTCGCCACGCTGGCGTCGTTCGCATCCAGCGCGTGCGTGTCCCAATGCTTGTCCTGCAAAGGATGCAAGCCGATCCAGTAGTCATGCGTCTCGCGCTGCAGGCTGCCGATCTCGGACGACTCGGACAATGTCTTGTAGACGAGCGTGGTCCCTGCACGCGAGCAACCGAGGACAAAGATAGGGCGCTCCGCGACCGGGCGCGTCAGACTCCACGCAAGGCCCCGCAAGCTGCGTTGGGCGCGGTGCGTGTGGTAGTCGACGGTCTTGCGGATTTTTGTGCGCAGCTCACTCATTTTTTCCCGCTTTCCGTCGCGAAGTTCGTCTATATTTGCGCATTATCCCGTAAAGATATCGGATTCGCATCTTCATGGACGGCATTTTCGGCTGGCTGGGCGATCACGCGGCCCATCAGGAATTGATCAAAAGCATGGGCCGTGCCACGCGAGTCTCTGCCGAAGGTCTGCCGCACGAGCACAGCAATTCGATGCTTGGTATCGCGGGCTACTCACGCTTTGGCAAGGCCGCCACGCATGTGGAAGATAGTCTCGCCGCGGCGTTGCACGGCCGTCCGACGTTTCACGACGACACGCTTGCCGCCATTGCCCGCGACCGTGGTCCGCCGCCGCCGCCGCATCAGGCTGGACACGTTTTGGCGCGAAGCTGCCGACGCTCCTGTCCGGCACCTTCGCGCTGGCAGTCATCGAGCCGCTGCGCAAGCGCGCGTTCCTCGCCATCGATCGCATGGGGGTCGAGCGCCTGTGCTATGCCCGCCGCAACGGACAACTGCGTGTTCGGCACGAGTGCGCGAGCGTCTGCCGCACACCCTGCAATCGGCGGCTCCGTCGATTTGCAGGCCATTTACGACTATCTCTACTTCCACGCGATCCCGAGCCCTCGGACCCTGTATCACGGCATCGAAAAGCTGCTGCCGGGCCAATGTCTGTCGTTGGACAATGGCGAGGCGCCGAGTCGACTTCTACTGGCATGCCGACTACAGCCGCAGAGCCCGGTCGCGACTTCGGCAGCTATCGCGGCACATTTCGCGAGCTGCTGCGCGAGGTGGTAGGCGGCGCCGACGAGCTCCCGCGTTGCCGTCTTCCTGTCCGGCGGCACCGACAGTTCCACCGTCGTCGGCACGCCTCACCGAGATTCGCGGCGGCCCGGTGGACACCTTTTCCATCGGCTTCGACGCGGCAGGCTTCGACGAGATGGAGTACGCCCGCTGCGCTGTCGAGCGCTTCCGATCCAGACCGCACGAGATCTATGTCAAGCCGGAAGACATCGTCACGGCAATTCCGATCATTGCGCGCGAATACGACGAGCCTTTCGGCAACGCCTCCGCCGTGCCCACGTATTTCTGCGCCAAGGCGGCGCGCGAGGCCGGCTTCGAGCGAATGCTGGCCGGAGACGGCGGCGACGAGATCTTCGGCGGCAACACCCGCTATGCCAAGCAAAAGATGTTCGAGGCGTATTTCCGCCTGCCCGCGGCGCTGCGGCGCGGACTGATCGAACCCGTCGCACACCTGCCGTGGCGCGAGCGGCATTTTTCCGCTGCGCAAGCTCAAGAGTTACGTCGATCAGGCGAACGTCCGGCTCCCGTTACGCCTGAGTCCTACAATTTTCTGCACCGCAGCGCGTTGTCCGAGATCTTCGAGCCGGAGTTCATCGATGCGGTCGACCCGTCGTTGACCGGACTCGGCACTGCGTGAAGTGTACGAGCGCACGACGTCCGATCATTTCCTCAACCGCATGATGCATCTGGACCTCAAGTTCACGCTGGCCGACAACGATCTGCGCAAGGTCGGCACGATGACCGAGGCGGCCGGCGTCGAGGTCCGCTATCCGCTTCTCGACGACCGGATGGTCGCCTTCGCCAATCGGCTGCCCGTCGATTACAAGGTGCGGGGCGCACGGCTGCGCTGGTTCTTCAAGGAGGCGCTGCGCGATCTCTTGCCTGAAAAGATCATCAACAAGAGCAAACATGGGTTCGGCCTGCCCTTCGGCATGTGGAGCACGAGTCACGCCCCGCTGGCGGAGACTAGTCGGCGACAGCTTGGTCGGATCTCGGCAGACGAGGCTGGATCAAGCCCGCCTATCTGAATGAAATGCTGCGCAAGCAGCGGAGAAGACCACGCCACGTACTATGGCGTCATGATCTGGGTGACGATGATGCTGGAGAGCTGGCTGCGCAGCGCACGATTCGTGACTCAGAAATCAGAAATAGATGAACTTCTGCGTGGCTCCGCCGAAAATCAGCAAAAGCAACGAGCACAAGGCGTAGGCCGTGCCGCGCAATGGAAAAGGCACCTTCCACCAGGCCGCAATGCCGGTCTTCTGCAACCGGGTGACGACGAGCGGCTCCACGAATACGACAATCGCCGAAAGTGCGACGATGGCGATTTCGTAGCTGCGCACCAGCGGCATGGCCGCGGTCGGGCGCGTGCGAGGCCCGAGCATTGCACCGCCGATGGCAAAGGCAGCCTTGAAATCGGGAGCGCGAAAGAACACCCAGGTGAAGCACACCAGCACGAACGTCACCGGCATCCCCGCCAGCGACAGCCAGCGCGACAGCGTCGCGTTGGCCGCGATACCGATGCGCGCGTAGAAAGCCTCGAGCAGACGGGTGCCGACCAGATAGACGCCGTGCAGGACGCCCCAGATGGCGAAATGTCCAGTTCGCTCCGTGCCATAAGCCGCCAAGGAACATCGTCGTCATCAGATTGAAGTAGGTGCGTCCCGCGCCGCGACGCGAGCCGCCGAGCGAGATGTAAAGATAGTCGCGCAGCCACAGCGATGAGCGTGATGTGCCAGCGGCGCCAGAATTCGGCCGGGCTGCGGGCGATGTAAGGATAGACAAAGTTGCGGGGCAGGCGCACGCCCATCATCCAGGCGAGCCCGATCGCCATCTCGCTGTAGCCCGAGAAATCGAAGTAGATCTGGAAGGCGAACGCCAGCGTGCCGAGCCACGACGTCGAGGAAATCCAGGCCATTCGGAACCGCGTAGACCTTGTCGACAATGGGCGCGAGATTGTCGGCAAAGAGCACTTTCTTTGATGAGCCCGCCCGCGAAGATCGCGGCCCGAGACGCATCTCCGCCACATCGAGCGGCTTGCAATTCTTCCAGCTGGTCGATCAGCTGGCCCGGCCGCAGATGGGGCCCGCGATGAGGTGCGGAAAGTACGTGACGTACAAGCACCACGTGCGGAAGCTGACGGGCTTGGCCCAGTCGCCGCGATAGACGTCGATCATCGCGCTCAGCATGTGGAACGTGTAGAAGCTGATTCCCAGCGGCAGCGCCCAGTTCACCCACTCCGGCACGGCGGGGTCGACGGCCGGATCGAATAATGCCGCGATCCACAACGTCGATCCAATCAGCATTCCCGAGATACTTGAAGAGCCCCAGCGCGATCAGGTTGATGGTGATGCCAAGAGCGAGAACGGCGCGGCTCCGCGCAGCGAACGAGGCTGTTGCAGATGAGTGTAGTTCACCCCGAGCGACGCGCCCGAGGAGGAACAGGTAGGCGTGGCTTCCAGGACGCATAGAAAATGAGGCTCGCGACAAGCAGGATGATCGCACGTTGCGATGTCGACCGCGCCAGCGCGTACGATCGCCATCACGGCCGCGAAAGAACATGAAGAACGAAGCGCTGCTGAATATCATCGGGAGAGACTTCTCCGGCAGTGTCGGGCCACAGCGCTGCCAGCTGCACCGCCAGCAGCGCCGAATACCGCTTTGCCCCACGGTCATTCAAGTGCTCCCGCGTTGATGAACTCCGCGGGATCGTGCCGGATGCCGGGCTCGAGACCAATGAGCGGGGACTCCGCGGGCGCGCAATTGCCGTGCGACCTCGAGATAGGGCTTTGGCTGCGGCATCGTCCGTCGCGAGGAGTATAGAGCACGTCGCGATTGAGCAGGGGCGGATAGACGATTGCGACGCGCACGCCCGCGAGCCCGCAGAAGATCGAGACTGCGGTTGAGGTAGTCGACGCGCGCCGGATCGAGGGGTTTCTTGGAACCGGCCTCCTGCGAGGCCGATCTGCGCGGCGTCCTGCAGTGCGCCGAAACCCGGCGCGATAACCGGCGAACTGGGCGGCTCCGCCGCCGATCGGCTCGACGCTGTCCGCCGACTCGCCTGGATGAACCGCTCGAGCTTGCGCAGGCTCGCGCAGCTCCTTCAGATTATCGGAGTAGCCCCAGAGGCGCACCAGCGGACTGCGCCAGATCCCGATACTCGCCCTTTTCGAGCATCGTCGCGCGATCTGCGAAGAACACTTCGTAGCCGAGCGCATCGGCCGGTTGCAGATAGCCTTCGTCCAGCCCTATGACCACGGCTTCGATCCGGGAGGGACCCAAGCAACCCCTTTCGGTCAATGCGACGTGAGCAGCCCGAAGCGTGCGCGTGTCGGACCCCGGAAGCCCGAAATTGAACATTCGGCCGCGGTTTTCGGCACCCAGGCGACCGGCGATTGCGCCGGGATCGAATCCATTGTCCACTCCGGCTGTTGCCGACGATCAGCAGCGTCGGCGCGTTCGCCTCGACATAGCGCAAGCTTGTCCATCGCGCGACCGGCGGCAGAAGACCGCACGGTAGCGATACGAAGAAGTCGTCGGTACAGCAGCACCGCCTCGGCGGACGAGCAGCAACAGCAAGCGCGAACGCCGCTCCCAAGCCGGGCCAACGGGTGCAGGTCGCGCCGCGAAACCAATCGACAGCTATCGCACAGCGGAACCGGCATTCGCAACCGTTCGCCCGGCGGACGTCTGCGCCTGCGGCACTCCAATGGCGTCGGTCTCGACCCTGCTTGGTTTCGGACGAAGCCGCGAGGGTTCGGGCGAGAACCACCCGACCGACGGCGACGATCAGCACGAGGTTGGTAGAAGTAGTCGAAGTACGCGAGGCCCAGGAAAGCGCCGGCGGAAAGGATAGGCGATCAGGCTGACCTGCACCGCGGCCATCAAATCGCGCAGCCACATCATGCTTCAATTCCGTTTCGCAGACCCCTGCTGACCGACGACGCGGTGAACCACGTGAATGCTATGAAGCAGGAGGAACATCGCGAAGCCGATGAATCCGATGATGCCCCATCACCTGAAAGTAGATGCTGTGCGAATCGCGAACGTTGGTGGGGTCGGGCGCGTATAGCCAGAACGTGTATTGTTGAAAAGACTCGAAACCGCCTCCGGTCAGCCGATGCAAGGCCATGTTGAACGCCATGCCCCACGCGTTGAGGCGTCCGAGCGCGGATGCGTCCTGCTCGTAGGTCTCGAATCGTCGACATGCGCGTGCATACCATTCCTCCGGCAGCATCGGCAGCGTAATGGCGGCGAACACCACGATCAAGATACCGGTCAGGATCTTGCTGCGCGACTTCAACCAGGAGGAACACGGCTCATCGCGCCGATCCCCAGCAAGGCGCCGCGCGATTGCGTTCCCAGAGCGGCGAAGGCGGTCAACAATGCGGAAGCGAGCATGCCGGCGCGAAGGTATTTTTTCGGTGCGTGACGGCTGAGGTGAGAACAGGAACGGGACCGTCATGGCGAGAGCCAGCCCGATCTCGTTGTTGCCGTCGATGAACGTTCCGTGCGGGTCCGCGCACCGCGAAGTTACCGCCGGTCGTGATGCGTGAAGATCCCGCCTTTGACGCCGTAGAAGCCGATCGACAACGCGATCACCCAGACGAGCGCCTTCAGCCGGTAGGCCGTGTTGATCGAGCATCGTGGTGACGAAAATCATGAGGAAGATCTTCGACACCTTCTCGACGCTGCTCCCAGGCGAGCTCCGGGAACAGCGAGTTCATTGTCGTGACCAGCGTCCACGCCCAGAATATGAGCAGCACCACCATTTCCCGCGTCCACGGAATTTTCTTCTCTTCCTTCGACGCCAGCATCGCCAGCTATCGTGGTGAGCGCGACGACCATCGCGAAAGGAAGCGTGGTGGCAAACCCCAGGCCAGCCGGTGCGGGTTCATGAAGCCCAGCCAGCTCCAGACGAGAGATGCCGATCCACGGCCGTTTTATGATGAACGGCAGCGAGACCGAGATACGGCCAAGGTGACGGCGATGTCTCTCATGCGGCGCGGGTGAGTTCGGTGGTGACAGGGGGCATTCGGAAGGCTCCACGAACCAGGTGACGCGCTTCGGCAACGCGACGCGGTCGAGCATTCCGGCGGCGGAAGCCGGCGATCGAGCTCGCGCTCATGGCGCAGCCCGCGGTCCTTCACCTGATACAGCGTGCCTTTGCCGGGCTGGTGCTGGCCGAAGGACTCGCCCAGCGCCATCCGGTCGAACAACTCGGCGTAGGTCTCGGCGCTGTCCTTGATGGCGCGCCAGAACAGCGTGAGCTCGTCGTCGCCGGAGGAAACGTCGGGGCTCACGTGGGCGATCAGCTTGCCCGTATCGATTCCCGCGTCGATGAAATGAATCGTGCATCCGACCATTTTCGGGTTCGCCGTTGTACAACGCCCAGAAGGTAGCAATCGGCGCCGCGATATTCAGGAGAAAGGCCGCCATGCAGATTGACGATTCCGCGCCGCCCCAGTTCCAGGAGCGGTCCCTTGATCAGCGACGTGCCGAACACCTGCAATGACGTCGGGATCGAGCCGCTTTGCCAGATCGACAACCTGAGGATCGTCGACATGGGGCACCTTCGAACACCAGGTCCGACCGGTCGAGCTTCGGCGGTGCGTCGCCGAAGAAGAACTTTGCTTCGCCGTCGCCGACGTAGCGGCGCCGGTCGCGCAGCCAGCGCCAGCTCTTGTGCCAAAGTCTTGCCGGCTCGAGCTTCCTGAGCGTGACCGGGGACAATTGCTCTGCCGGTCTCCTGCACGATCGCAAGCGGAGCGCACCGACCGGCAAAGACGGTTCGCCACGCACAGATGTCGCGGCGAACGTCCGCAGAGGATGCAGTACCGACAGGTCAGCCATGTGCGGCCACCTCGTGCCGGACGTCCGGGCGCCGCGCGACCGGCGGGATAGCGGCATCCGCCATCTCCATCATCAGCGCGTCGGCGAAGAATTTCGCTGCCCAGTTCCGGAAATTCGAACATCGAGTATCGCCCCAGATCGGGGCGGACCCTGCGACCGCGCCATGGACGGTGACGTCGGACTCGTCGAGTCGCTGGCGCCGCTTGACGTATTCGATCGCGCGGCGGGCATGGTCGCGCAAAGCCGCCGAGGAAGCCCTCCTGGGCCAGACGGATCAGTCGAGCGCCATCTGCGCATTGCCGGTAAGACACGCGTAGGACGCGCCGGCGCGCGCCACTCGCGGTCGAACGCGCCGGCGATCCAGCCATCGGCGCGCTGCGTCAGTGCCACCGCCGAAGCGCGCGCGCCCGGCGACCTCGAGGTAGCGCTCTTCGCCCAACAATACGCCGCACTCAGGAAGCCGCGGATCGCGTAGGCGATCGTGTGCGGTGAGAGGCAGGCGATCGGAAGTGAAGGCGTTGTTCTCCGAACCAGCCGGACGCGGTCTGCTGGCGGACAGCCCAGTCGAGGTGCGCTTGTCGCCGCGCTCACGAGCTCGGTTCGCCCGCAATCAAGCCGGTCGCGAGCAGCGCCCAGGTGCCGCGCGTGTTGTAGGTGTGCGGCACGCCGTGTGTGTTCGAACTTTCTCCAGCAGCCGTCGGCGTCCTGTTGGCGTGCCAGCCAGTGACCACCGCGCACCGCGGACTCCAGGCACTCGTCCCGGTTCTGCTGCAGGCATCCGGCCAGCATGCCGTGCATGATCTGACCCTGGTTGGAAGATTACCGGCCGGCTGCCGGGTTCGCCGAAATGCCCCGGAAAAGCGCCGTCCGGATCCTGTATCGACAGCTCCCAGTCGAGGATGCGGTTCGCGCGGCGGCACGGTGTCAGGGCGCCCGAGTGCTTGGCTGGCCGCGAGGGAACGTCTCGACGATGGTAGCCGCTCGTCTCGGGATAGCTCGGCAGCCATCCGTCCTCGAAGCTCCAGCCGGCGGACGCCCGCCGGCGTCCGGCTGGCCGTTGCGCACGTCCTGGGCGCGGCACAGCCAATCGATCGCGGCAGTGAGATGGTCTCGATGCGAAGCGTTCCGGCTGTTCGGCACGGCCGAGCATGTCCGACGCGATCAAGCGGGCATGGCGCGGGCGCCAGGGCTTGTAGCGAAACGGCAGGCCGACGATGCGGGCGATGTTCATCATCAGGGAGAGGACTCGTGGGGCTGGCGCTGTCGCGGTGGGCGTCGAGCCCCGAAGGCAAAGGCACATGACTCACGACATAGCGAAACTTGCCCGACGCCGCCGCGGGGATCGCATCCACGATGCGGAGGGTCACGCGGCAGGTCTCGCCGAGGCCGTGCCTTGAGCCCGTGATCGATGACCACCGCGCTCGCCGGGCACCAGCGCGCGTCCGGCACGACCAGCACTTCGACCTCCGTCGGCGTGTGCTGGATGAGCTTGAATTCCGCCACGCCCTCGGTCGCTCGCATCACGTAGATCACGGCGAGCGCGTGCATGATGGTGCCATCGGAGCGAACGACGAAATCGCTGGTGCGACCGGCGATTTCCGCGATGGCGATGCAATCCCCGGCCGCAGGAGGGAGCGCCGTTGGCGAGCCGGACCATGTCACCCGTGCGGTAACGAATGAACGGCTGCGCCTGCGAGACACAATCCGGTCATCACGGCCTCGCCCAAGCCGCCCGGCGGCACCGGGTTGGCCGCCGTCGTCGAGGACCTCGAGGATGATGCTCTCGCTCATCAGCGGCATCTCCCCGCGGGAGTCTTCGTGCGCGGTGAAGCCGATGTCGCGGCTGCCGAATTCGTTCGCCACCGGCGCACCGAGACCTCCCCGATCAGCGCGCGCTGGTGCGGGTAAAGGGGCTCGCCGGTGGTGCAGACCACTCGCAGCTCGGGCGATTTCAGCGATAACTGCGCGCGCGCGTGCGCCGCGAAGGAGCGCCACGCTGCTCGCGTAGCCATAGATGCATTTCGGGCGATAGGCGTTGATCGCCGCGACATAGTCATCCATGTTTCGCAGCGACATCTCGAACGCGTTCAGCAAACAATTGATTCAACATCCGGTCGCGAATCGTCTTGATCAAGTCCGTCTTCGCCAGTTCCGACCGGCGCGCCCCACAGATAGACCTCGCGGTCGTGCCCACATCGTGGCGCCCCACCAGCGCCGGGCGCGGATTCGGCCCGCCGCGTCCAGAAGCCTGGCGCCAGCGGCCGAACTGGAATATCAGCGGCTGGCCGGTGGAACCGCCGGTGTTGTAGCGGAAGGTGCCGCCGGGCACACCGAACCAGCGCATCGCCTCGCCATTTTCGCGCGCGTCCGCTTTGGTCATCGTGGGCAGCCGTCGCAGGTCGTCCAACGTCGACCTCGCCTCGCGCTATGTCATCGGCCAAACCGCATTCCCGGATCCGCTGCGCGTGCCAGGGGCAGTGGTCGAGCGCTTCGCGCAGCAGGCGGAGCAGCTTGTCGCGCTGGAGATCTTCCACGGCCTCACGCGTGGACCACTGGCTTCGTTCCAGCTCGGCCAGATAGTCGAACGTGGGTCGCCGTCAGTGCACGCTCCTGCAGCGGATAGACGATGCGGCGGGCGAAGAGGGAAGAGAGTCCGGGCATGACTGGCTTCCTCTACGCCGTCGTCATTCTGGCGGCGCCCGCCGGCAGCACGCGCTCGTACAGCTCGCCAAGGCGCACTCGCACACGCGCCCACGTGTATTGCTGCACGTCGACGAAACCGACGGCGGCGAGCCGCTCCGCGAATTCTGCATCGCGCAGCAGGCGCAGGACCGCGGCGGCCATCGCCTCGGCATCGCCCGCGTCCACCAGCAGCGCGCTGACCCCATCCCGCACGATGAAAGGCACGCCGCCTACGCGCGTGCTGCACCACCGGCAGGCCGCAGGCCATTGCTTCCAGCACCGAGTTGGGCATGTTATCCACTCTACTCGGGTTCAGCATCAGATCGGCTTCCGATAGAGCGCCGCGATCTGATCGCGGCCTAGCGCGCTCCGCAAAGCGCACCGATCCGGCGATGCCGAGCGACGCGGCGAGCGCTCCAGATTCCGAGCTCGGGTCCGCTCCCGCCACGGACAATCGCGCTGCCGGGAACGCGGAAGCACGCGGGCAAAGGCGCGCATCGCGGTCGGGATGTCGTAGATCGCCTCGAGGTTGCGCGTCACGACGAGGTGCGGTGCATCGTGTGGCGGCTGACCGCGAAGCGGAAACGGGGACAGATCCACGCATGTTCGGCAGCACATGTGCGCCTCGATACGGTGGCGACCGAAGACCTCGCGCAGGAAATCCGGACGGCACCGCCAGAAGGCTGGCCGCAGCGAGGCTGGGCCGCACCCAGCGCACCGAGCGTTCGAGGAAAGGAGCGGCCCTCGCCGCCCCGGTAGTTCACGATCACGGGGACGCCGCGAGCCCGGGCGATCCATACGGCGGGCGCCGCGAACAGATGCCATGACCACCCCGAGTTCGCCATGACGTGCACGAGCTGTACGTCGCCAACGCAGCGCCACAGCCGAAAGCAGATACGGAACGAGCCTGAACACCGCGCGCGCGCCCTTCAGGCCGCGCACCCAGGCGGGACTGTACGGCGCATTGACCGGCACGAGTGGGTGACGGCGACACCCTCGCCCTCCAGCAATTCCGCGAGCTGGCGCGTCTGCGTCGCCATGCCTCCTGCGGGCGGAGGCAATGGTCCGACGAGTCCGATGCGAAGACCTTGCCATCCTCATGCTGCGATCACCCGGCTCGTGATTCCGGCGTACACATCGCCATAGCCTCTCGACGCTGCGCGCCCAGGTGCGCTCGGTCTCCACGAAGTGCCGCGCGTTGGTGCACGCAGAGGCCAGCGCTCGCGCTGTCCCATGAGACGCAGGAGCGCGTCGGCGAGCGAGCCCGGCGTCGCCGGCGCGGAACAGCACGCCGGTCTCGCCGTCACGGATCAACTCTGCGGTGACCGCCGACGTCGGAGGCGACGAGGAGCCGGCCCTGCGCCATCGCTTCGAGCGGCTTCAGCGGGGTCACGAGCTCCGTGAGGCGCATGGAATGGCGCGGATAGGCGCAAATGTCGACGATGCTGTAGTAGCGATGCACATCGCCGTGCGGGCACGCGACCGGTGAACACGACTTTGTCAGTGAGCCCGGAGTCGCGCCACCGCCGAGCGCAGCACGAGGCTCGTGGGGCCCGCCGCCGACCAGCAGCGAGCCGCACATCTTCGAGCTCCGCGAGAACCCTCGGCAGTGCATCGAGCAGGAGGTCCAGTCCCTCGTAGGCGTAGAACGAACCGATGAAACCGATCACCGTCCTGCCCTCGAGCCCCAGCTTCTGCTTGAGCAGCACGTCGGCGGGCTCGTCGAAGCGGAAGCTGCCGATGTCCACCGCATTGGGGATCACCGTGACGCGGGAATCGGGCACGCCGCGCTGAACGATTTCGCGCTTCAGGCCCTCACAGATCGTGGTGACATGCGCGGCACGCCGCAGCGCATAGGTTTCGAGATTGCGGGTCAGCCGATAGCGCAAATCCCATTCGCGACTGGTGCCGTGATCGACCGCCGCGTCCTCCCAGAATGCGCGCACTTCGTAGACCACCGGGATGCCCAGGCGCTGGCCGACGCGCAACGCGGGATGCCATTGAGCACCGGCGAGTGCGCCTGGATCACGTCCGGCCTCACCTGCGCCGCAATCTCGCCAAGCCGGCGCTCCGTTGCGCGCATCGACCTCATTTCACGCGCCGCGGGAGCCATTCCAGCGGATGCGCCGGCAGGCAGCGTCCGGTAGAAGCTCCACCCGTCGATGTCCTCCTCGTCGGACTTCGCCACGTGGTGTTTCGGGCGAGGTCAGATGGAATGTCTGCCAGCCGCGCCGCCGCTGCTCGCGCAGGATCGATAGCGTGCGGAACGTGTAACCGCTTTGCAGCGGGATCGAATGGTCGAGCACGTGCAGGATGCGCAGGGTCATCGCGCCGCCGCGTGCTTCGCGCCTCGAAAGCTCGCGCGCCAAGTGCGCCGCGCGCGCTGCATACACGGCTACAGATCCACGCGAGATCACGCCGCGACCCCCGACAGAAGGGGAGCGTCGCGCTGCTCCATTACGTTGCGGAGGAACGCCTCGAACATCAGCAACGTCCACAGTGGAGCGCTGTAATCGCGTGCGCCTGATTGGTGCGCATCGACCAGATGCCGCAGATAGGACTCGTTGAACCAGCCGGTGCCAAGCAATCCGGGGCCGAGCACCGATTCGCGCACTCGCGCGTCTGAGCGGCCCGCGAAACCACTGCGCCAGGGGCACGGCGAAGCCCATGCTTGGGCCGGTACATGATTTCGCGCGGCAGGTAAGGCTCCATCGACTTCTTGAGCAGGTATTTGCCCTCCTGGCCGCGGACCTTGAGCGAGGACGGCAGGCTCGCCAGCCACTCCACCAGCGGGTGATCCATCAGCGGCTCGCGCACCTCGAGCGAATGCGCCATGCTCGCGCGATCGACCTTCGTATTGATGTCGCCGATGAGGTAGGTCTTGAGGTCCAGGTACTGGACGAGCCCGAAAGCGGATCGTCCGTCCCGGCGCTGCGCCGCATGGCGGCGGAAGACCTCGACGCCCAGTAGCCGCCGAGCTGCGCCTTGAAAGCGCTGCTGTACAACTGGTGGCGCATGTCGTCCCGCAGAATGGAGACGCTGTGGAAATAGGCGTCGACCGAGGTGCGCGCGAGCGCCTGAAACGTCGACTTGGCACGAAACACGCGGGGCGCCCAATCGGCCTTCGGATACATGCGGCCGAGCATGCCGAACGCCGGGCGCCGGACGGACAGCGGCATGGCGTTGCGCAAGCGCTCCTCCATCGCGTGCAGCCGGTAGCGGCGATAGCCGGCGAAATTCTCGTCGCCGCCGTCGCCCGACAACGCGACGGTCACGTGTTTTCGCGCGAGCTGACAGACGCGATAGTCGGGATCGCCGAGCTGTCCGCGTACGGCTCGTCGTAGGTGCTGCGCGAGCGTGTCGATCAGATCGAAATCGTCGCGTCTCGACGGATTCGACAAAGTGCCGCGTGCTGGTACCGGTCCGCGACCTGCTGGGCGAACCTCGATTCGTCGTACGCAGGATCGCGAAAGCGAGATCGAGCAGGTGTTGACGGGATCGGCGCTGACGCCCGCCATCATCGCGACGACGGCGCTCGGAGTCCACGCCGCCAGACAGAAACGCACCGAGCGGAACCTCGGCGATCATGCGCAGCTTCACCGATTCCCGCAAGCGCTCGACGAGCTCCGCTTCGGCGTCGCGTTCGCTGATCGGATTGTCGAGCGTGAACCGGACGTCCCAGTACTCGCGCGGCTTCCGGTACTCGTTCGCCGCGCCGGATCGTCAGCGTGTGCGCCGGCGGAAGCTTGCGTGCGCCTGTGTAGATGGTCCGCGGCTCGGGAACGTAGCCGCAGCGCGAAATACTCTTCGATCGCGAACGGGTCGAGGTCGCGCTTGAATTCCGGGTGCACCGTCAGCGATTTGAGCTCGGACCCGAAGATCAAGTGGCCGCTCGGCAGGAGCGCATAGTGCAACGGCTTGACGCCGAGCCGGTCGCGCGCCAGGAACAGGGTCTCGCGGTTGCGGTCCCATAGCGCAAAGGCGAACATTCCCCGAAAGCGCGTGACGCAAGCTCTCGCCCCATTGCTCCCACGCATGGACGACGACCTCGGTGTCGCTCTTGGTGCGGAAGACATGGCCGAGCGCGGCGAGCTCGGGGATCAACTCCTGGTAGTTGTAGATCTCGCCGTTGTAGATGATGACGACACTTCGATCCTCGTTCCACAGCGGCTGCTGGCCCGTCGAGAGATCGATGATGGACAACCGCTTGTGGCCGAGGCCGACTCCCGGTTCGATGTGCAGGCCTTCTTCGTCCGGGCCGCGATGACGCTGCGATTCGTTCATGCGCAAGAGGAGGCCGCGGTCGATCGCCCGCTTGCCTGAAACGTCCATGATTCCGACTATGCCGCACATAGCGGGTCCATCCTCAATTGGGAGCAGTTCGCGGGCCCGCAGACGGCAGGGCGCTCCGTGGATTCGAGATCGGCCGGCGGCACGGGGACTGCCCGCCGCCTTCAGCTCGCGTTCGTATACGCGGGTGTAGTCCAATACCATCCGCTTGAGACTGAACCGCGCCTCGACGCGCGCGATACGCCGCCTTGGCGTGACGACGGGCCGTCATGCGGTCGTGGAAGTAGGCGAGGATCAGCGTCCGCGAGCGCGTCGCTGTTGGCCGGGGAAACGAGCGTTCCTGTCATCGCGGATTCGATCAGCTCGGAATTCCCGCCAACCCGGGTCGCAATGACGGGAAGCCCGGTGGCCATCGCCTCGAGGATCGTATTGAAACACCCTCGGCCAGCGACGGCAGGACGAAGCAGTCGAGTCCGCGCGATGATTCGGGGACGTCCGCACGCTCGCCTGCGAACCAGACGCGCGTCCGCTATTCCGGCCCGCTCCAGCACCTGCTGCGCCTCGCCCGCAACGCGCCATCCCCGACAAAGATCAATCTCATTTGCCGCGCGGCAGCCGGATCCAGCGCCTGGGCTCGGACGAAGGCGTGCGGTCAGATTCAGCGGGTCCCTGATGCCTTCCATTCGGCCCACGGTTCCAATGAGCCACAGACCGGGTTCGCCGAACGGACAGCCCGGAATCGCCGGCCGTCCGCCGCGCGACGGTCGAAAGCGTTCCGTTTCCACTCCGTTGTAGATCTGCGAGATCCTTTCCAGTGGAATGCCGACGTGCTGCTCGAGATAGTCCTCGAGATGGTGCGACAGGGCGATGCAGCGATTGACGAACGGACGGTAGAGCCGGCGCACATGGCGGTAGCGGCGGCGCTTGCCTGCCGGATCCTGCATGTCCCAGCCGTGCTCGCCGTGGATCCGCACCGGCACGCCGCGCGGCCCATGCCGGGACGACGGCCTCGAGCGCGGCGAGATTTCGCGGTGTGCACCACCGCCGGTTCGAGCTCCCTGAACAAACGGAACAGACGCGGGTACTCGCGCACGAGGTGTCCATCCTTCTTGCCGAGCGCGATGCAGCGAACATCGGGCCGCTCGATCCGTCTTGCAAACTGCGCGGAGACCTCCGTCAACGCCACGACCGCATGCCGCCACTGGGACCGTGGCATGCGGTTGATCAGATTGACGATCCCGTTTTCGAGCCCGCCGATCCCGAAACGGAAGACGACGTGGACGATGAGGGGCGGAGGGGCTTCATTCGGACTCCGCGACGGGGTTCAAGGCGCCAGCGCTGCGGGACGGTTCTCGACCTGGGCAAGCGCCGCGTCGATCGACGGCGCCATTTCACGCGCGAACTCCCTCAGCGTAATCCGCCGCGGCGTCGGGTTCACCGGTCATAGGGAACCGCAATGATGATCGCGGCCCCGCGTCGCCGCGGTCGAGGAGCTTGTTCCTGGAAAAGAGCAGCTTCGCGAGGTACGGATTGGTGAGCTCATGCCCGGAAATGTTGAAGAAATCCCATATCAGCAAGCGCTGCCCGGTCGCACGAAGCCGCGTCTCCCGGAGGGTCAGCGAGCCCCTTTCCGAGGTCTTCCTTCCGGTGCGACTCGCCGACGTTTGCCCAGATCGGGTGCTTCTGCACGACCATGACGTTCGTGGAGGTCACGAGCTCGGCACCCCGGCGCTGCTGCGGGTAGAAGCCGATATACAACATGGCCACGCGATCGCCTCTTGCGATAGGTCTGGAAGACGCTCGCCGCGAGGCTCTGTCGTACTTGGGCCGCCAATCCGTCGCGGGCCGTGGATTCGATCGACCAACCTTGGGTGGGCGCGGGCGTGGGGAGGCGCGGCGCCGCGACGCTTTCGGCGGATCGATCGAGATGCGCCGCGTAGAGTGGCCACGCTCCCGGCGAGCACGACGACCGCAACCGCCGCGCCGGCGATCGCTCCCGCGGGGCGCCCGCACCGGCCCCGGCGAGCGTGGCGCTTCGCGCGGAATTGCCGGGTTCGGGTCGCGCCAGAACGAGCCAATCCAGAACAGCAGGAGCATGACCAGCCCGAAAAAGAGCCAGCCGTAGATGAGGTGGTCGATCCCGAGCGCAAGCTTCATGTCGCTCAAGTGCGCGATCATCACGATCATGTACGCACGCATCCCGTTGGCGATGATCGGAACGATCACGGACAGCGCGACGAACAGCAGTCTTTTCCAGAGCTTCTGATAGCTCAAGGTACGCGAAAAGGGCGCCCACGGTGATGGAGGCGATCAGATAACGCAGACCGCTGCAACCTTCGACCACGGACCATTGTCCGGAAGGAATCGCTGAAGAAAGTCCCCTCGCGGTAAGACGGGAATGCCGGACAGCCTGAGCGCGGTGACGGTGAAATCGGCCGTCCAATCCATGAGCGGGGTATCAGTGCCTCGCCGACCGGCACACCGAGCAGCAGGAACCCGAGCGGGAACGCCAGCGCCCGCGCGACGCGGCGCCCCGCGATGACAATGACGACCGTCGGGATCATCGCCACCATGGCGTACTGCTGGACGACCTGCACCTGGCCCGCGGCCGCGGCGAGCCACGCAAAACCGAGCCCGGCGAGCAGCAACAAGCCGAGGTAGTCGGGCGATGGGGTGAGCCGCGCCAGCTCCTTGCGCTGCGTCCAGATGAGCCAGAGAGAGATCGGCACGATCAGGTAGCCGTGCGCAAACGTTTCCGAGCGCGACCAGATCGCCTCGATCGACTCCGCGGTCTGCCAATAGATCGCGAGAATCGCCACGATGGCGAGGACCAGCGCCGGAAGCGCGGTTCGCCACCCGGTCGCCGCGGCATCCGGAATGGTCGCCGATTCGCCAGGACTGAGCATTGCAGTGGTCTCGATCTTCATTGCACTCTCAACTTGCCGCCAGTGTGCGATGGACGCCGCTCGCCGCCACCTGCGCCGACACGCGGTGAGCCGCGACGTCGCGCTCCAGCAACGCGTCCAGCCGCGCATAGCTCGCGGGCCAGATGTAGTCCTGAAGAACGCGCGAGCGAGCCAGCGCGCCCATTCGGCTCGCACGTTCCGGATCCAACATCAGCGCGAGCACCCTTTCCGTGAACTCCGATGCATCGGACGCGGTCTCGAGCTCGACACCCACGCGCGCGGCCATGCCCGCAGCCACCGCCGGCGTCACCACGACGGGCTTCCCCATCGCCATCGCTTCGAGGACCTTGTTCTGAATTCCACGCGCCACCCGGAGCGGAGCCACGATCACCCGCGCGTGCTGCAGAAACGGGCGGACGTCATCGACCCGACCCGTCACGACGACGGCCGGGTCGCTCGCCAGCGCGCGGACCGCTGAATCGGGATTCATCCCGACGATGTAGAACCGCGCCGATGCGTCGCGCGCTCTGATTTGCGGGAAGCATGTCGCGGGCGAACCACGACACCGCGTCCACATTCGGCCAATAATCCATCGCTCCCGGTAAAGACGATGGGGCGCTCACCGGACGCGAACGGCGACCCGAATTCCGGCGACGGCGAGAAATACGTGCTGTCGACGCCGTTGCCGATCGTGGCGACCTTTCCGCGCGCTTTCGGGCGCGGCGTCGCGGAAGAGCGCCGCTTCCTCCCTGGTGACGAAAATGCTCGCCTCCGCAACGCGCGCGCGATCTCCCGCTCGTAGGCGAGAGCCGAGCCGCTTCCCTCTTGTAAATGGCCGAGACCGGCCACGGACGCCGGCGGGCATACTCGCCCCACTTCGCGGAGTCCATGTCGACCGATGTCGACGAACGACCGTACGTTCGAAGCGTCGAGAACGTACTGCGCCATGGGCGAGGAAAAGACGAAGCGCGCGCGTGATCCGCTGCCGCCGCGATGACCTCCCTCACCCATTCGTGCAGACGTCGACTGCGGAAGCAGCCGAGCGTCAGCGCGTCACCCTGCAGCAGCCCGGCGATGCCGCGAGCCCTCTTCGTCCATGGCGGGAGCGCCTCGATGTGCGTCTCGACGCACAGCCCCTGAGCTTCTCCACGTGCTTCCAGTCCAGCGGGTCATCGACGAAGGTGCCGAGAAAGACCCGGTAGCGCGCCGCGAGGTGCTTGAGGAAATGATAGGAGCGAACCTTGTCGCCCTTGTTGGGCGGAAAGGGTAGCCGATGCGCGAGAAAGAGAATGGACTCCATGGGAATGCCCGCGTCAGCCGAGGCTTCTCGCCAGGCGCGGTCCGATGAAATTGGCGACCGGAAGCGGCAATCGGCGCCACAGCGCGATGAGCGCACGGTACTTCGGGTTCGTCGGATTGTTCTGCGGAATCGCATCGCCGCGGTAGAGCCGGTATTCGTAATGGAGCTGCTGCGGCTCGAAACCCCAGTTCCGCTTGAACGCGTACGACCCCGTCTCCTGCTTGCTGCGGCCGAAATCGAATACCTTGAGGCCGCGCCTCGCACGAGCGGGCGCATCAGCTCCCAGTACTTGAAATCGTTGGCGGCGAGATCGCGCGCCGCGACGGCGTCGCCCGCGTAGTACGGCAGCACCTCGTCGCGGAAATAGAAGCTCAACACGCTGCTCACCGGTTGTCCGCCCCGGTCGACGACGGTCAGAACTTCGCAGTCCGCGTCGAAAACGCGCCGCAGCGTCTCGAAGTAACGCTTGGGCAGGGCAGGTGTGCCATGGCGCCGGACATTGTCGGCGTACAGCGCGAAGAAACGGTCCGTCGTCGGGTCGATCTCGCTCACGAGCCCGTTGTTGATGCCTTTGCGCACCATCGCCCGCTGCTTGCGCGGTACCGCGAGCAGGTTAGCCCTCGCGTCGGCAAGCATCTCCTTGCGGAAGGTGACGTAAAGATCCTGCCGCGGCCACTGGGATGTCGCGCCGCGACATTGCGCATCTCGAGGTGGTCGACGGCGAGCCGTTGCGCCAGCGCTTGCGCGCCCGTCCTCGAGCAGGGCCGCGGCGTCGCCGCGATCTCCGGCGACCACACCGCCATAGACGGCGAAGGGAAGGGACACCAGCGCGTCACCGAACAGGACGCTCTTGACGTGCGCGAGCGGCAACACGCCTTCGATGCGCCCGGCCCGCTCGCACGTACAGAAAGTGCGTGCGATGGCGAAAGACCTCGGTGATGACCTGCCTGCCAGCCCGGAGCGATGGAAAAACGTCGCGCCGCGGCATCCTGCAACGAAAGCGTCCCAACGCGCCGCCTCGGCCCGATCGCGCTATGGCGAGCGTCCGCAGCGCCAGGTTCCGGCGCTGCGTCCGGCGGCATACCCAGTTCGGAGCGGTCGTGTTTCATGGTCGTTTCGAAGATCGCCTGCATGGGAGGCGGCCACGTGCCCCATCGAGCCCGCGCTGGCCAATGTCCGCCAGCCGGAGCATCCCGGATGTCGGGACCCGACACCAACAGGAGAGAAGGCAAGCAATTAGTATGCCCCCAATTTCCCCGCGTCAGGGTTACGCGCCCCGGCCCCGGCGGGATCGGCAGGTCGTTGGCGGCAGCACTCGGGAGCAAGGCAGGCCGCGCTCGCTGCGGGCGCTTCAGGCCGTAATCGAGAATCACTTCGTCCACGCGCCCCCATTCGAAGTCGAACAGCAGCTGCCGCAATCGGCTTTCCATCCGGTCGAGGTTGAGGTAATGCCGAAAGCGGGTCTTGGCGTCGATCCCGGGGACCCGCGGCTGCGCGGCGTCGATCTCCCAGGGATGGAAATAGAAGATCGCCGGCTGCCGGTCGACGTGATTGACGCGGCGCAGCAGCCATCGCGACATCGAATACGGCATGAGCCGAAAATACCCGCCGCCGCCCGCCGGCCAGTTGCGGCCGAACAAGCGCATCGTCGTCACCGGCACTTCGAGCAGCCCCTCACGCACATCGTGAGTGAAGCGCGGCGCGTCGGGCGCGCCGTAGTGATCGTGCCGGATCGGGTAGACGCTGGAGCTGTACCGGTAGCCGGCTCGCTCGATGCATTCGAACGCCCATTCGTTTTCGTGGCCGATCGAAAGCTCGGCGCGCGGTAGCCGCTGACCTCCACGCCCGCGATATCCTCGAGCAGGACTCTTCGCGAGCTGGATGTCCGAGAAGAACGCCTCCGGACTCTGCGTCGCTCGCTCGCTGGTGCGCAAAGCCATGGCTCGCAAGCTCGTGGCCGTTCTCGACGATGCTGCGGACGAGCCCAGGGTAACGCTCGGCAACCCATCCCAGCGTGAAGAACGTCGCGCGAGCTCCGTATTCGTCCAGCATCGCCAGGATGCGCTCGACGTTCGTCTCCACGCGGCATTCGCGCGCGTCCCATTCGCTCCGCGCGATGTAGGGCGCCAGCGCCGACACGTGGAAATAGTCCTCGACGTCGATCGTCAGGGCATTGCACATCGACATGCCCGGCAGCAGCGACGTCGGCGCGCGCATCATCATTTACGGCGGCAACCTGCGCGTGGCGGCGCGCGAGCCAATCGGGCAAGATGGGCGGCGATCCGCTCGGCGGCGTGTCCGTCCCACAGCTCCGGGTACCCGCCCGCGCTTGCCTCGGCCCGCGAGAATCTCGTTCACCTCGCGCAAGATCGCGCTGCGATCCCGGCCGACAAGCGTATTGGTGCCCTGCTCGATCGTGATCGGGCGTTCGGTGTTCTCGCGCAGCGTGAGGCACGGCACGCCGAGCGCGGTCGTCTCTTCCTGCATGCCGCCGGAGTCGGTGAGCACCAGCGTCGCTTCGGACATCAGCCCCAGCATCTCGAGATATCCCTGCGGCGGCAGCACTGCCATCCGCTTGCCGGAGAGGCGTTCTTCCAGACCGAACCGCTCGATATTGGCGCGCGTGCGCGGATGCAGCGCCAGCAGCAGCGGCAGCCGATCGCTGACCTCTCGCAGCACGTCGAGCAACGGTCCCAGAGCGTCCTCGCGGTCGACGTTCGACGGACGGTGCAGCGTGACCACGCCATACGGGTTCGCGACGTCGAACGCCGACGGGTCGATGCGCGCGCGGCGCAGCGTTTCCTCGGCGCGATGGCCAGCGACCGGTTTGCGATCAGCGAGTCGATCATGACATTGCCGACGAAGTGCACGCGCGCCGCATCGATGCCCTCGCGCGCGAGATTGGCGTGCGCCGCCCGCTCGGTCGTATAGAGCAGATCCGCAATCTGATCGGTCAACACCCGGTTGATCTCTTCGGGCATCGACCGGTCGAAGCTGCGCAGTCCCGCCTCGACGTGCGCGACCGGCACGCCCTTCTTCACCGCGACCAGCGTGCAGGCCAGCGTCGAATTCACGTCGCCGACGACCAGAACACAGGACGGCCGGCAAGCGTCGATCACGGGCTCGAAGCGCCGCATCACTTCGGCGGTCTGCACGGCATGCGTGCCCGACCCCACTTCGAGGTTGATATCGGGCAACGGCAATCGCAGATCGACGAAGAGGCGCTCGTTCATGTCGGCATCGTAGTGCTGGCCCGTATGCACGAGCAGCGCCGGCAATACGGGATCATGCGCGGCGAGCGCGCGCAGGATCGGCGCCATCTTCATGAAGTTGGGGCGCGCACCGACCACGCAGAGCACCGGGCCCGTGGCCGAGAGCCACTGGTCCGTTATCATGGCTTCACTTGCTTCTTCGTCGTCTGCGGCTTGATCGCGTCCGCCTGCGGCTTGATCGCGTCCAGAAGGCGCTCCAGCAGCGCGACGATCGTGTCCGCGCGGCGCTCGAGGCGCGTCAGCCGCTCCTCGATCGGATCGGATTGCATCTTCGCCAACAGGCGCGACGCCTCGTCGGCGGACTTCGGGATCGAGGTGCAGGCGCGCCGGATCGATCGGCCGGGACCGCAGGCGCCGCCGCCTTGTCCGCGTCGGCTGCGGGCGGCGCTTCGGCCGCGGGATCGAATCGGCGCCGACCGTTTCGTCGTGCATCTCGGCTGCGACCATCTCGACGTCGTCGCGCGTGAATTCGCGTTTGCCCGCGAGATAGCCCGACAGCAGGATTCGATCGCACACCGCGTTGATGCGGCGCGGGAATGCCAGCGGTGGCTTTGTAGATCGCTTCGTAGGCGCGCAGGCTGGAAGTTGGGATCGCCCGTCCAGCTGGACGCACTTCAAGCGGTGCTCGATGTAGCCCGCGCGTCTCGTCGGAATCCATCGGTCCGATGTGGCATGCGGCGATCACCCGCTGCCGCAATTGCAGCATGTGCGCGCTCTGCATCGTGCGCCGGAACTCCGGCTGACCCACGAGAAAGCTCTGCAGCAGCGCGTGCGTCTCGAGCTGGAAGTTCGACAGCATCCGCAGCTCCTCCACGGCGCGCGGCGTGAGGTTCTGCGCTTCGTCGACGATCAGCAGCGCGCGCTTTCCCTGCTGGCACAGCGAAACGAGGAAAGCCTCGAGCGCGAGCAGCAGATCCGACTTTTCGATGTCCTTCGTGCGCAGGCCGAACGACGATGCCACGAGGCGCAGCGTGTCTTCCGCGTCGATCTGCGTGCTGACCAGGTTGGCCGGCGACCACCTGCTCCGGATCCAGCTTGGCCAGCAGGCTGCGCACCATCGTCGTCTTGCCCGCGCCGACATCGCCGGTGACGACGATGAAGCCCTCGTTCTGGTGCACGCCGTACTCGAGATAGGCCATCGCGCGCCGGTGCTGCCGGCTGCCGAAGTAGAACGCCGGATCGGGATTGAGCTGAAAGGGCTTGTCGGTGAACCCGTAGAAGGTTTCGTACATGCCGTGGGCCTGAAAGGTATGGACTGACGCCGGCATAAACGTTCAGCGCCGACGTGGTCCCCAGAGTGGGGCCGTTGGGGAACCTGGACTGAGAGAAGGTGACGCCCGTCGAACCGGTCGTCTTGGGCCCGAACGAGGTGCTCAGGCTGACCGACGCACTGCCGTTGTTCGACCGAGTGTTTGCAATCGGGCCGGTGGTCGCATTCGCCGTCGTCGTCGAGTACGTCAGCATTCGCCGTATAGGCTGGTGAAGCCGGAAAGGCGATGACTGTACCGCCACGCCGCCACCCGGTCTGCGTGTTGTTCTGCCCGAACTGCAAGGGCTGGAGGCAGGACGTTTCCTGCCCCGGAGATGGCTTCGCTTTTCACGTTGAAGAGCGAGAAACTGATCGAGTTGAACGCCCCGAGGAGCACGAGCGACACGCTCCGCGGATTGCTGCAGCGTCACGGATGTCGCATAGAAGTTCACCGGGCTGGCCAGCGTGGGCGGCAACCCCGAGGTGGCCAGGAATTGCGCGACGGCCGCCGCACGCTCCGCAGGATCCGGAATCCGGGTCGTGAAGGCAGCGTCCACGAATTGGGAGACCGTGGCGCCCGCCGGAATGGCCAGCGCGAGCTGGGGATAGCTGGAAAGACCGCGCGAGAAGTTCGCGGCTGAGCGCGGCCCCGGGCAGCCGGTGACTGACATTCAGCTGGTATGAAGAGCCGAAGAATCGATGCTCCCAAAACCCTCCGACCTGCGTGCGGTCGCTCGGATTCCACTGTCCGCCGATCCCGTAGACCACATCGCTGGTAGCTGCGCAGCGGAAAATCGTTCCTTCTCGTAGCCGATCCGCGGAGCGATCTGCAGGTGCGGATCGATCTGATAGGTCACGATGAGGCGTGCGATCTGGATCGTCGTGGCGCCCGCACCGACGTCCACAACGTTCGGAGTCGTCCGCAAGGCCATTGTCGTAATAAAGGCGGTCGTACGTCAGCTACCAACTCCTGCTTGGCCGCCGAGTTCATCGAAGCGCTCAGAGCTGTTCGCGTAGGTACTGGGCACGCCCGACGATGAATTGCCGTAGTTGCTCGCCACCGTCCAAAAGTTATCGTCGCGCACATGATAGGAGACATCGGTCGAGCCCAGGACGTCCCTGGATATAGGGGCTGACCTCATAGGTCTGCTGCGTATAGCGGTTCTGGGTCGCGTTCACGAGGTCGGCCGGCTGGGCGCCGAACGGCGAAATGAACGTTTGGCTGACGTTCGCCCGGGCTTCCAGGTAGGCGAATTTCTCGATCGCCTCCAGCGTCCCGGTCAGGTTCACCGTGGGCGCGAAGCTGTTGTTCTCGGTCTGGCTGGCGTAGAGCGTCACGGTCCCGCCAATCGAACCGTTGAGCTTCAGCCGCGCACCCTCGCCGTTGATTTGCAGCGCCGCCGGTAAAGGACGTTACGAAGTCGCCTTGCGCGAGCTCCCGAACCGAGTAGTTGGCGTTGCTCGTGTAGGTTTCCGTCGCGCCCGCCGATGCGGTGACAATGTCCAGTTCTCTGCGAGTGCCGGTGCGGCCGCGACGACGCAGCCGATCCCGGCGATGAGCTGGATCGTTGCCGAGTACGCTCGCGCTGACCGCATGAGCTTCGTGCCGCCCACACTCTTTCGATCGAATGAGTCCCAGCACGGAATCTGTTCTCCGCTTCAGGTCGTCGCGCCGTAGAAGCCGTACCCATAGTAACCGCCGACGTCCGTGCGCGGCGCCTTGTTCAGCACCATCAGCACGACAGGACAACCCTCGACCGTTTCCAGCGCCTTCAGGACCGTTGCCTGAGTGGTGACATCGGCCTCGACCACCATGATGATCTGACCCATGTGCGAAGCCAGGACGCGCGCTTCGGTCGTCGCGAGCAGCGGGGGCGAATCGAACACGAGGATACGGTCCGGGTAGCGGGTCGACATTTGCTCGACGAGCTCAGCCATCGCGGTACTGGCCAGCATTTCGGTCGCGCGCCGGTGCTTGATCCCGCCGGCAGCAACGAAAGCTTTTCCACATTGGTCTTCAGCAGGACGTCGGAAAGATCCGGATCTGTCGCCGGTCAGCAGGTCGAGAAGACCGCGCGCCGGCGGCAAATGCATTTTCTTCATGAGGTTCGGATTGGCGACGTCGGCGTCTATCAGGAGCACGGTGCTGTCGACCTCCGACGCAATGCTCATCGCCAGATTCATGGCCACGAAGGTCTTGCCCTCGCTCGGCGAGAGCGCTCGTCACCATCACGCAGTTGCCGCGTTCCACCCTCGAGTCCGGATCCGCCTTGCGCGTTCTTGATGATCGGACGCTTCATGACCCGGAACTCGTCGGCGATCTGCGAGCGATCGGCCTCGGGAGTGATGCAGCCCGCCACGGCCAAGGCGGCGAGGTCGATCTCGACCGACTTGCTCTGCCGGGCGGCTCGGCCGGACTGCGCGATTCTGCAGAAGGCTCGCTCGATCGGCGCGGCAACCTTCGCGGGAATATCCGCAAGGAGAACCGTCTGCCCTGCGTTCGCGCAGCCGGTTCCGGCGACGCTGGTCGTTCCGGCGACACCACGCGCTCGGTCACCGCGGCTGCGGGCGACGCTCGGCGCCCGGCTCGGTGGTCACCGGCGCGACCTCGACGCCGGCCCGCCGGAGTTGTTCCAGACGCTGTGCCGCTTTTTCGATGAGGCTCATCGGTGGGTCCTCAAAGCCTGCCCGCGGCCAGGTAGGTAATCGTGAACGCGACCGCGTAGGACGCCATGAGCCCGCTCATCCCGCCCACGAATATCAGTGCGGAACGACGACGCTTGGACCGAAGCTCCGGGCCGGCGATCAGTGCTGACCATTCCGAGAAGCGGACGACCCGCGATCTCGCGCAATACGCGGCCATCGTGAAATGTCGGACGAATCACGCTCACCGCCAGCGCAGTGGCGAATCCGGCAGCGAGCGACCCTGCGATGAGACCCCAAAGCAACGCCATCCGATTCGGCGCGACCGGATTTGGCGTCACGCGCGGCGGATCGATGATCCTGAACTCGGCAACGCCCGCATCCTCGAGTTTCCCCGTCATGCTCGCGGTTTCGCGGCGCGAAACGAGGATCGCGTATTGGTTCTTTTGAATATCGTAGTCGCGGTTCAGCTGCGTAAACTCGGAGTCGATTCTGGGCAGCGATTCGGCCGCCGCCTTGTACTGAATGTATCGGGCCTCGAACTCGGCCACCTTGGCGCGCAGCGGTGGTCACGTTGGCTTCGGCCTCGTTGAGCGCCACCTTGAGCTGCTCCACAACGGGGTCTCCGCTCGGCAACGCGGCGGGCCGACCCTCGTCGGCCTTGCGACGAGCCTCGATTTCCCGGTCTCGCTCTTCCTCGAGTCGCGCGAGCAAGCGCCGGTTGCCGACGATGTCCGGATGCTGCTCGGTGTAATTGCGCAGCGCCTCGTCGATCTGGCGCTTCAACGCGTCGATCCGGCCGTCGAGCTCCGGCACGGCGATTTTCGGGGCATATTCCGGATTGGCGGCAAGCGCGGCAGTACGTCCTTCCATCTGTTCTTTCAATTGGCTCCGGATGCCATCCCTCGTCTGCTCGGCGACCCGCAGCTCCAACTTGGCGTCCTTGATCTGATCGCTGACGATGCCCATGCCCGAGACGAAGTCCTTGCCCGTCGTGGGAAACAATCCCATGTATTTGAGTTTGAACGCATTCACCCGGGCTTCGGCTTCCTTCAGCTTCTGGTCGTAGTCCCTGATCTGCTCGTCCAGGAACTTGCGTGCACTGTCGGAACCGGTGCGCGACTCGCCAAGGCTTTGCTCGATGAACGTCGACAAAGCCGCCTGGACCACGTCGCGCGCCTTCTTGGGATCGGTATACCGAAAGGAAATCGTGTACAGATTCTCGCCATAAACCGTGCGCGAGATTTTCAGCTCTCTGCGTCGCGTCGACGAGGGAGTCGGCCGTGGTCCGCGCGCTGGTGTCGAGGTCGGATTTCCGAATGATTTTTTCCACGTTCGGCCGACTGAGCAGCGTGCGGCTCAAGATCGCGGTCTGCTGGCCGGCGTCCGGCGTGACCGTCATGCCCTGCATGAGCGGCCGCAGCATCGATTGGGTATCGACGTAGACGCGCGCCGACGCTTCGTACTGGTCCGGCAGGCGAAACACCCAGATCGAGCCCACGATGACGACCATCCAGGCGAAGGCGAGCCCGATCCAGCGGCGCTGCCACTATTCCCCTCAGGTAGTCGAGTGAGCTGCTCGATCAACTGCTGCATTTGTTGCGCCTCGCAATATTCGAAAGCCGGCTGACGCTCGCCGATTACGATCCTCAGAACCAGCTTTGCGGGATCAGCAGGATGTCGCCGGGCTTGACGTCGACGTTGGCCGAGATGTCGCCGCGCTTGAGCAGATCCTTGATGCGCACGCTGTACTGGCTGGCCGCCTTCCGACGTCCGGAGGATGGTTGCCTTGTTCCCGTCGGCAAAATCGGTGATCCCGCCCACCACGATCATCAAATCCAGGATCGTCATACCTTGTCGATACGGAATTGCCTGCGGCCTCGCGGCCTCGCCGACGACGCGAATCTGTTCCGGATAGGGGCCGACGAACCCTGCCGACGATTACCGTGACCACCGGGTCCCGTATGTACTTCGACAGCGCCTTTTCGATGTCGCGCGCCAACGTCGTCGGGTCTTTCCCGAGCGCCGGCAAGTCCTCGATGAGCGGCGCGCTTATCTTTCCGTCGGGCCGCACCGTAACGCTCATGGAAAGCTCGGGGTTGCGCCACACCTGAACGTTCACGCTGTCGAGCGGGCCGATCTTGTACAAGATAATCGGGCGAAGCCGCAAACGTTGGCGCTTCCGGATAGGGCGGAGTCGAAGAACAGCCGGCGAGCAGGACCAATCCCAAAGCGAAGGGAGGCGTTGCCCGGCCGAAATACGCGAAACAGAGTGTCAAAACCATTCATCGCAACCTCCTAGCCGCCAGAAATCAATGGGTTGGGCCAAGCTCCGAGCATGACCCCGTGCCTGCTGCCCGAATTCTAACCGCATCTTCTGCCAAAGTGTCCTTTGGCGCCCAACCGGTCCCCCGTACACGACAAGCGCCCAAATTGGACAATCTCTGCCGCCCTTGCGCCGACGGAATGGAGGCAAGCTTGACGATTTCTCCGCGCCGCAGACGACGGTGGCTCGGGAAACTGCATACCACAGACGATTTCCAGACAGGTTCATACGCACAAAATGTGCCATCGTTCCGCCGTGACCGGCGGATCTGTTCACGACAAAGCATCGATCGCTTACCGGGCTGCGCCGAAGCGGCCACCGGCGGGCTAGAGGGACTGCCGCGTCATCCGGTCGGACTCGCCGATCGACTCATGTTTCGAGCTCGGGGCCGGCGGCTCATTTGTCGAAACGCACCAGATCGCTTTGCGACGACACGCACCCGCGCGAGGCACTGTCCTTTCTCCAGGAGAATTTGTCCAGATCGCCCATATCGCATCGGTCGCCGCCGACGACCTGTACGCCGGACGATATCGCGACAAGCGATGCCCGCAAAGTCGAGATCCCGGACCAGCTTGTCGCCGGGCTTCATTGCCGCAAATGACGATGCCGACGACACCGTATCGTAGATCACGCCATCCGCCCGATACGCCGAGTAGTACGGCACGAGGCTGCGAATCTCGTAAGGCAGATTGTTGACCAACCGGAGTACGAAGCGGCAACTGTTGCCGCGTTCGACCTTGCTCTCCAAGGTCAGCACCGCTTCGCCGTCCTGCTTGACCGTGGTCGGCTTGGTCCTTGGCCGTCGCCTCGCCATAACGCCAGGTGCCGTTGTCGTAGAGGATAACGCGCCGGCCATCCGGAGCGGTGAGCCTCAACGTCGGCCCGCGCCGGGAAGGCCAGACCCGCGGCGACTAGAACGCTGCCGGCCGCCGCCCAAATATGTCGTCGCCTCATCCCGCGTTCCAACCTGCTGTGCCACGCGTTGGCGGAGAGATAGGGATTCGGACCCCAGATAGGCTTCCGCCTATACTCGTGATTTCGAGTCAAGCGCCTTCGACCACTCGGCCATCTCTCCGTCGCGAAGCAGCGGATTATACCGACTTCCATGCGGCCGCCCGCTGCGGACGCGGACTGCAACCGCGACGACGGGCCGAAAAACGGGAGCCGAAGCTCCTGCTCCAGTGGCTCTGCGCGAGGCAGGCGACTGCTGCCCGCTACTTCTTCGCAGGCGACGGCGCGGCGGCTTTCGTCGCCGTCGCCGGGCGCCACCCTTCGCGGCCGGCGCGGCGCATGCGGTTGCGGAAGGTGCGACCGGCGTCACCGCTGGCCCCATCTGCGGAATGACGACCTTGCCCTTCGCCTTTGCTCGGCGATGTAGCGTGCCACGACGCGATCCTCGGCCTTCGCCTGCTGCGCCTTGGCGGCCTCCGCGGCGACCGCATCCTTCGCTTTCTTTTCTTCGGCGGCGGCCTTGGCCTTGTCGTCCATCGGCGGCGGCGCCGGCAGCTTCGCCACCGCGATGCCAAAGGATGTCACAACCAGCCCGGCGGCCAACAGCGCGCGCAGCGTCGTCATCTTTCCCTCTCCTCGTCCTCGTCGCGTCACGCCGGCCGCGTGCGCGTTCCACGCGCTCGGCTTCCACGCGCTCGGCTTCCCTCGTCTCCGGCGCGACGAATTTCTGGCGCGCTTTGCCCGCGACGATCCGCTGGTACCAGCGCAGGTGGTGATGCTCGGCCCAGGATTCGCTGACGTAGCCGTCGCGCATCGCGCGATAAGCGCCCTGGAGACCGAGCGTGCCGAGGTACATGTGCACGCACGCCAAGCGCGATCGACAGGTACGCGGCGACCGCGTGCAGGATGTTGGCGATCTGCATCGTCGAGCGCGTCTGATTGAAGTTCGGGAAGAGCAGGATGAGCCCCGTGACGATCAGCAGCGATCGAGCCGAAGGTGAGGACCAGCCAGAAGACGAGCTTCTCGCCCGCGTTGAAGCGCTCCGACGGATACTCGTGTCCCTTGAAGTAGCCGATGATGTTGACGAACCAGCTGGAAGTCCTCGGCGCCAATCCCGTTGTCGCGGATGAACCGGACGAACAGCCACGGCACGCCGATGATGAGCAGCGGCCCGGTAAAGTTGTGCAAGGTCTTGGCGAGCGTGGCGAGCCACGAGAATAGCGTGTAGCCGATCAACGGCAGCAGCACCGCCTTGCCGAGCGACAGGATGAGTCCGGTGATCGCGAGCGCGACCCACGACGATCGCGACGAACCAGTGCGCGTAGCGGTCCATCGGCGAGAATCGCTCGATGACCCGCTCCCCGGGCTTGCCGGGCTCGCCCATCGTCCCGCGCAGCATGTAGAAGACCGCAAGCCCGCCTACCGCGAGCGCGAACATGATCCCGCCCCAGAAGAGGATCGGCACGCGGAGCGCGCGCCACGTCTGCCCTTCCGGCTGGATGAGCACGTTGGTTTCGCGCCCGCGCACCGTCGTGATCTGCGGCGCGCCGGAGCGGATCTCCGACCACACCGGCTGATTGTTGAGCGGCTGGGCGACCTGCTGCTGTTGCTGCGCTGCGCGCGTCGGCCGCTTCCTTCGGATTGACGGCCGGCGACTGCGCGGCCGCGAGACCCGCGACAACTACAAGCGCGAACGCGAGCGTGCCCGCCCTTCCGATGATCGATCGGCTCACCGTTTCCCCTCTCGCGCCAGTCAGCGGATCCGCTTGTACTCGTTCTGGCTCTGGTTGCGGTTGGCGAGCGCGACCTCCCAATCGCGCTTGTTCCCGTTCCACGGCGCCGTGTCGTACGCCTTCTGGTCGGGCTTGCCCTGATATTGGCCCTGCTTGTAGTTGACGACCTGCGGGCGCTCGCCGCAACCCGCGAGCGGCGAGCGCGAGCACGGCGCCGATCACGACCGCAAACGCGTGGCGGATCACGATTTGGCTCCTGCCGCGGGTGCGCCCGGCGCGCCGGGTGCAGCGGGCGCTCCCGGCACTCCGGGTGCTCCCTTCGGAGCCTCGGGACGGCCGTAGGCCGTGGCCCAACCCCAGACCTCGCTGCCCTTGCCGCGCGTGGTCACGCGCTCGCGGTAGATGTCGGCGAGCACGTCGCCGTCGCCGCCCAGCAGCGCCTTGGTCGAGCACATCTCGGCGCACACCGGCAGCTTGCCCTCGGCGAGACGGTTGCGGCCGTACTTCTTGAACTCGGCTTCGGAGTTGTTGGGCTCCGGACCGCCGGCGCAGAACGTGCACTTGTCCATCTTGCCGCGCACGCCGAACGCGCCCGCCTGCGGAAACTGCGGCGCGCCGAACGGACATGCGTAGAAGCAGTAGCCGCAGCCGATGCAAAGGTCCTTGTCGTGCAGCACGACGCCGTCGTCGGTGCGATAGAAGCAGTCGACGGGGCACACCGCCATGCAGGGCGCGTCCGAGCAATGCATGCAGGCGACCGAGATCGAGCGCTCGCCGGGCACGCCGTCGTTGATCGTGACGACGCGCCGCCGGTTCACGCCCCACGGGATGTCGTGCTCCTGCTTGCAGGCGGTGACGCAGCCGTTGCACTCGATGCAGCGCTCGGCGTCGCAGAGAAACTTCATTCGGGCCATGGTTGCCTCCTCAGGCAGTCTTGGCGACCTGGCAGAGCGTCGTCTTGGTTTCCTGCATCATCGTCACGGCGTCGTAGCCGTACGTCGTGGCGCGTGTTGACGGCCTCGGCGCGCACGATCGGAGCCGCGCCCTCGGGGTAGTACTCGAGCATGTCCTTGCCCTGCCACCAGCCCGCGAAGTGGAACGGGATGAACGTCGTCCCCGCGCCCACGCGTTCGGTCACCATCGCCTTGACCTTGATCTGCGCGCCCGTCGGCGATTTCACCCACACGTACTCGCCGTCGCTGCACGCCGCGGTCGTTCGCGTCCTTCGGGTTGATCTCGATGAAGTTCTCCTGCTGCAGCTCGGCGAGCCACGGATTGGAGCGCGTTTCGTCGCCGCCGCCTTCGTACTCGACGAGCCGGCCGCTCGTGAGGATCAGCGGATAGTTCTTCGCGACGTCCTTCGCGACGTTGTCCTGCTGCACCGCTCTTGTAGAGCGTCGGCAGCCGCCAGAACGCCTTCTTGTCGTCGTGCGTCGGATACTTGGCGACGAGATCGGGACGCGGCGAATAGAGCGGCTCGCGATGCTGCGGAATGGCGTCGGGGAAGTTCCAGACGACGGCGCGCGCCTTCGCGTTGCCGAACGGGTGGCAGCCGTGGTTCTTCAGCACGACGCGCTGGATGCCGCCCGACAGATCGGTCTTCCAGTTCTTGCCCTCGGCGGCCTTTTTCTCGTCGTCGGTGAGCTCGTCCCACCAGCCGAGCTTCTTCATCAGCACGTGGTCGAACTCCGGGTAGCCCGTCGTGATGTCGGCGCCCTTCGGGTACGAGCCGTCCTCCGCGAGCAGGTTCACGCCGTCGCGCTCGACGCCGAAGTTCGCGCGGAAGTTGCCGCCGCCGTCCATCACGTTGCGCGACGTCTGGTAGAGGTTCGGCGACCCGGGATGCTTCAACTCCGGCGTGCCGTAGCACGGCCACGGCAGGCCGAAGTAGTCGCCGTCGCAGGGGCCGCCCTTCGCGCGCAGCGTCTTCACGTCGAACGTGTTCATGTTCTTCATGTGGAGCTTCAGGCGCTCCGGCGACTGCCCGGTGTAGCCGATCGTCCAGTGGGCGCGATTGATCTCCTTCAGGATCGACTCGGGCGTGGGCTCGTCCAACTTGCTCGCGTCGGGCTTCCAGATCTCGTAGTTCTTGACGAACTCCTTGTCCCAGCCGAACTTCTTCGCGAACGCGTACATGATCGCGTGGTCGGTCTGCGACTCGAACAGCGGCGTGATCACGCGCTCGCGCCATTGCAGCGAGCGGTTCGACGCGGTGACCGAGCCCGACGTCTCGAACTGCGTGCACGCCGGCAGCAGGTAGACGCCGTCCTTGCGCACCATCGCCGCCATCGCGGCGGTCGCCGACGGATACGGGTCGATGACGACCAGGAGGTCGAGCTTCTTCATCGCCTCGACCATTTCCTTGCCGCGCGTCTGGCTGTTCGGCGCGTGGCCCCAGTAGACGAGCGCGCGCAGGTTCGGACCCTGGTCGATGAGGTCGTTCTTCTCGAGCACGCCGTCGATCCAGCGCGACACCGTCATGCCGGGCTTCTCCATCATCGCCTTCGGCGAACTGCTTCTTGATCCACTCGTAGTCGACGCCCCAGACCGCCGCGTAGTGCTTCCACGCGCCGGCCGCGACGCCGTAGTAGCCCGGCAGCGAGTCCGGGTTCGGGCCGACGTCGGTCGCGCCCTGCACGTTGTCGTGGCCGCGGAAGATGTTGGTGCCGCCGCCGGACACGCCGACGTTGCCGAGCGCCAGCTGCAGGATGCACGATGCGCGCACGACCGCGTTGCCGGTCGTGTGCTGCGTCTGGCCCATGCACCAGACGACCGTCGACGGCCGGTTCTTCGCCATCATCTCGGCGACCTTGCAGACCTGCGCCTCGGGCACGCCGCAGACCTCCTCGACCTTGTCCGGGCGTCCACTTGGCCATCACGTCTTCCTTGACCTTGTCCATGCCGTAGACGCGGTCGTGGATGTACTGCTTGTCCTCCCAGCCGTTCTTGAAGATGTGGTAGCAGCATGCCGAACAGGAATGCGATGTCGCTGCCCGAGCGGATGCGCACGTACTCGTCGGCCTTCGCCGCGGTGCGCGTGAAGCGCGGATCGACGACGATCATCTTCGCGCCGGTCTCCTTCGCGTGCAGCATGTGCAGCATCGACACCGGGTGCGCTTCGGCCGCGTTGCTGCCGATGTACATCGCGCACTTGCGTGTTCTGCATGTCGTTGTACGAGTTGGTCATCGCGCCGTAGCCCCACGTGTTGGCTACGCCGGCGACCGTGGTCGAGTGGCAGATCCGCGCCTGGTGATCGCAGTTGTTCGTGCCCCAGAACGACACGAACTTGCGCATCAGGTACGCCTGCTCGTTGTTGTGCTTCGAGCTGCCGACCCAGAACACGGCGTCGGGACCCGACTCCTTCTTCAGCGCGATGCAGCTTGTCGCCGACCTCGTTGATCGCCTGCTCCCAGCTGATCTTCTGATACTTGCCGTCGACGAGCTTCATCGGCGACTTGAGCCGATGCGAATGCTCGTGCATCCCGTGCTCGCGCACGCTCGCGCCCTTCGCGCAGTGCGCGCCGAGGTTGAGCGGCGAGTCGAACACGGGCTCCTGCCGCGTCCATACGCCGTTCTCGACGGTGGCGTCGACCGCGCAGCCGACCGAGCAGTGCGTGCAGACGGTGCGCTTGACTTCGGTCGCGACGGCGGCGTCCTTGGCAGCCTCGGCCTTGCCGATGGCGCCATAGGGAAGCTGGCTCGCGAATGCCCCGGCCCCTGCAACGAGGCCCGAGCGCTTCAGAAACGTCCGCCGATCCATCGTCGGGAGCGGAACTCCCGGAGACGGCGAAGACGTGGACCGGCTGCGGAAACTCTTGTCGCTTTTCCTCGTGAGCAGCATGATCCTTCCTCCTCCTAGAGCTTTGCTGTGCGGTAATAGTCGCGCACGTGCGCGGTCTCGCGATAGCCGTCTTCGGAACGGCGGGCGCCGCCGCGGTCACGTCTGCCACCGCGGAAACCGAGGCCGCCGCGCTCACCGCGACGCCCGCGCTTCCCGACGCCAAGCGTGAACAGGAATCGGCGGCGTTTCGAATCGGGAGCAGCGGAGGACGGAGTGAGCCGCGACGGGTGCGGCAGTGCGGGCGTTACGCGTGGGAATACGCATGCTGCACCTCCAACGAATCCGCGTGACTTTGGAATGATCATCCGATGGCGAACGAGTCACGTTCGAGCGCCAGGAAGCAATGGGTGAATGATGCGACCTGTCCGGTAGTAATTAGCAAGAGGACACTCGCGATATTGCAGTGCAGCAATCGAACACCCACGGCATCAGAATACCGCTCGCAAAACGCGCGCTGGTCGGCGATGGGCGCCGGAGGCCGATCGGCGTCGCCGGCCACGAGCATGCGCATGGTTTCGAGCTCGACGGACAGGTGGTCCTCGAACTCGCTGCATCTCCGCCCGGCGCGCGAGGCCCAGTCCCGCGAGCGTGGCGCGAATCTGCGCCAGCGGACGGCCCGATTGGGGACCGAGATAGTGCGAGGCGTAGAGGCTCACCTCGCTCCTTCCCACACCGACGAAAAGCGCCTGAAACTCGTCGACCGCCACGGCTCGGATCGGCGACGCGCTCGCCGCGCGCAGCGATTCCCAGGCGGCGGCAATGCCATTGGCATCGCCCGATTCGGCGTCCGGCGCAAGCGGCGCGGCCGCTGCGATGGCCGCGAGCAGCGGCGCATCCGGAGCTGCAGCGTACAACCGTGCGAGCAGCGCATAGAAATCGGCTCGCGCTTCGTCCTCGGGTTCGAGCCGGCGATCGTCTGGAGACCTCCGCTCAGACGTCACGGATATCCACTCCGCGCTCGTTCTTCATGAGATCGATCACGCGGCAGTCGGCGCACATCGCGCAGCCGGTCGAGCGCGCCGGGCGCCGCGAACATCGAATGGCCGGCGAGCTTCGCCAGCATGCCCGCTGACCATCTTTTCCGTGCCGAGCGGCTTGCCGCAGGCGCTGCAGTTGACGACCACGGCCTCGTTGATCACGCGCGGTTGCCGCGCTTCGGGCACGCAGGGACAGCCGTGGCGTGAGCGTGATGGCGTCCTCGGGGCACGTCGCCGCGCAGATGCCGCACTGCACGCACTTCGATCTCGATGAACGAAGAGCTGCGGCGCCTCCTGGTTGTCGAGAATCGCGCCTTCGGGACAGGCGCCGACGCACGCGAGGCACATCGTGCAGCGTGTCGCGGTCGACCACGATGGCGCCGAACGGAGCGCCCGCCGGGAGCGCGATCTCCCGCTGCGGCACCGGCGCATGCCGCGCGAGGTGATCGATCGCGAGCGCCGCCGTCGTGCGCTTGTCGGCGGTGAACGCGAAAGTCGGCGGCGGCGCGGACGGTCAGCGCGGCCGGCCACGACCACAGCGCCGCGTCCAGGCCGCTCGGATCGGCGCCGTCGACCACCCGGAAATGCTCGCCCTGGTAGCCCAGCGCCTGGGCGATCGTGTCGGCGATGCGCATCTGCCGTTCCAGCGCTTCGCGATACTGCGGCGCCTCGGCGCCGGTCAGCGAGCACCGCGACCTGCGAGGCGCCGTGCGCGAGCGGCGCCGAGCCAGACGTCGAGTCCGACCGGACGCGACGTGATGCACTTCGAACGGGATGACACGCGCCGGAAGCCCGCGGCCGCGCCGCGCGAGGTTCGCGATCGCGCCGCGTCCATCCTCCGCGTGGAGCAGGATGCAGGCGTCGCGACCGCCGGCCTTCGCATAGGTCGACGAGCAGCGTGCGCAGCCGCAGCCCGAGATCGGGCACCGACGGGTAGGCGTAGCTCATCGCGCCCGACGGGCACACGGTCGCGCAGGCGCCGCAGCCCATGCAAAGATGCGGCTCGACCTTGACGTGATCGCCGTCGGCGACGATGGCCGCCGTCGAGCAGACGTCGATGCACTGGTTGCAGCCGGGTTGCCGCGACCGGCTGTGCGCGCAGATCGACGGCCTTGTACGCGAAATACTTGGGCTTCTCGAATTCGCCCGTCATCGTCGCGATTTCCATCGCCGCCGCGGCTTGCGCCATCGGCGTCGGCGCCGGGCGCGAGATAACCCTGCGGCGGCTGGTGCATGGCGAAGTGTGGCGTCCGCTCGAGGTCGAGCACGAGATCGAAGCGCTCGCTGCGCGGCGACGTCGCTCCGCGCGAAATCGATCGCGGCCGTCGCGCCGCAGGCGGCGACGCACTTGCGATGCGACTTGCAGCGCTCGAGGTCGACCTGGTAGGCGAAATCGATCGCGTTCTCGGGACACGCGTGCACGCACGCATTGCAGCGCGTGCAAAGATCGAGGTCGATCGGATTTTCCTGCGTCCATGCGACATCGAACGCGCCGAGCCAGCCGGAGATCTTGCGCGACGCGGCCCGAGTAGACGGGAAAGTCGCGCTGCGCCGGAAGCTCGCGCCGCTCGCGCGGCCCGTGACGAGGACAGTGACGCCGAGGTGGGCGGACAGCGAGCTTCGCCCACTGCAGCGACGCCTCGGCCGGACCGACGATCAGGAGGCGGCCCTCGGAGCGATAGTCGACGCGCGGCACTGGCGCCGGTTCGGGCAATCCGGCAAGCGCGAGCAGCGCGGCGATCTTGGGCGTTGCGGCCTTGGCCTCGGCCGACCAGCCGCCGGTTTCGCGGATGTTGACGAACCGGATCGTCTGCGTCTTGCCGCCCTCCTCCGCGACGTCGCCGAACAGCCGCGCTTCCTGCGTGCAGGCGACGACGACATCGCCCGCCGCATCGACCGGCGAAGGCGGCGAGCTCCTTCTGGCACAGCATCGTCCGCACTTCGGGGGTGCCGGCAAGCTCGAGCGCGCGCGCGAGCGCCGCCGCATCGATGCGGCATCGTGCCGTTGCACGAGCAGAGGTGGGAGATGCTTGTCGGCGAGACTCATCAGTGCACCCTGGCGCTTCGCGCCTTCGCTCCGAGTGAGCATCGGCGCCTTGGTACGGCCCGGCGGCGCTCATCGGCACTGCGGCATCGGGCGATGTCGGCTCCGCCAGGAGGATCGGACGCCGGCGCTTCGCCGGATCCGCCCGGCACTGCGGATGCCGGAGCTCCCGGTTCGCGGCTGCGGGCGGCAGCGCGTGGGCGTCTCGGGTTTCTCCGTGCGGGGTCCACGGCCGCCAAGGTCGATTCGCCAGTGGCGACGCCGATCTCTTCGGCGGGCACGTCCTCCACGTGCCCTTGCGCGTTGATGCGGGTGGGCGGCGGATCGAAGATATAGCGGCCCTGCACCATCTGGCGAACGATGTCGGGGTCGATCGGATCGGGTTTGGAATAGTCGTCGATGTACACGTCGAGACCGTCCATCACGTTGAAACGCGGATCGCGGAACAGCTGCTTCAGCGCCTGCCGCTTCAGCGTTTCGTCGACCTCGGGTTGCAGGAACGCCGAGAAATCGGAGTCGATCGTCAGCGATTCGACCGGCGGCAGCGGGTCGCCGGCGGACCGGGGCGGCCGGCTCTGCGCAGCCGCGGCCGACGCTGCCGGCGGCGGCGTTGCGATCGGCGCATGCGCCGATATCCTCCGGCTTTGCCGCCGGCGATGTCCTTCTGGCGCGCGGCCTCCCGCTTCAGCCGCGACCAGCGTCCGAGCGACAGACCCTCGAGTGGCTTCGTACCTTCTGTATCATGAGTGCCCGCACGGCGCCGGGCACTCGCCCGGGGGCGAACACCAGGCCGAAGGCTGGTCCGCGAGCGGTGCGGCAACCGCACAGGGCGGGGCGTTCATCTCATCTGCGCTCGCGGCGAAAGGACCCATCCGCGAGCGGATCGTTGCGGCGCACCCGCTTCTTCGGCTCGGGTTTGTAATGCTCGGCGACGAATGGTTCCATCCACGCGAGTATGCCGGCCGGCAACGGCACGGCGTCCACGCGCTCGCCGCCGTCGAGCATGCGCGCGGCTTCGTTGTAGCTCACAGTGACGATCACGGGAAACACCGGCGGATCGCCGCCGTCCTCGGTCATGCGCCACATCACGAAGGCCTTCGGGTCCGGCGCCACGAGATTGAGGTAATAGCCCTCGGCCTCCGTCGGATGGAGCTCGAACGCATGGCCATCGAAGCGCCAGCGCGTGCCGGACGGTTCGTCGCTGATTTTCACCGGCGTCGGCGCGCCGGCACCCTGGCGCTCGGCGTCGCCACCACCGGCGGAACCACGGCGACGGGCTCCCAGCGCTCGCTGACCCAGCGGTTCGCGAGCGTGGTGCGCTCGAAGATCACGGCGACTGGAAACCGCATCGGAGACATGGGCAATTCTGGCGTGGCGCAGAGGGAAAACGGTAGCGCACGGGCCGTCGTCGATCATACACCACGCAATCGCGCCCCTGCTGCGCCTCTGCTAACATGCCGGTTCGCTCTTCCATCCACGACGCGGATCGTTTTTCCGATGCCCACGATCATTCCCCTCGCGGACGCACGGGCGTCCTCGCAACGCGAAGCGCTCGACCGCTTCGTGCGCGCGGCGGCGGTCGGCGTCCGGCCGCCGGGGGCGGTCGCCGACCGCGGGGCAGGCCGTTGCGCGATCTCCGCATCTCGGTCACGGACCGCTGCAACTTCCGCTGCGTCTACTGCATGCCCGAAGGAGATCTACGACGCCGCACCACGAATTTCTCCCGCGCGCGGAGCTCCTCACGTTCGAGGAGATCACGCGCCTCGCGCGGATCTTCGTCGACCAGGGCGTGACGAAGACTCCGGCTGACCGGCGGCGAGCCGCTGCTTCGCCGCAACATCGAGCGCCTGGTCGAAATGCTCGCGCGACTCGGCGACATCGACCTCACTCTGACCACCAACGGCGCGCTGCTCGCGAAGAAAGCCGCAGCCTGCGCGATGCCGGCCTCACTCGCGTCACGGTCAGCCTCGATTCGCTCGACGATGCGACATTTCGCGCGATGAACGACGTCGATTTCCCGGTGGCGAAGGTGCTCGCCGCAATCGACGCCGCGGCCGCCGCCGGGCTCGCGCCGATCAAGGTCAACATGGTGGTCAAGCGCGGCAGCCAACGAGGCGTCGATCGTGCCGATGGCGCGGTACTTCAAGCGGCAGCGGCCACATCGTCCGCTACATCGAGTACATGGACGTGGGCGCGACCAACGGCTGGCGGATGGACGACGTGGTGCCGGCCGCGGCAGATCGTGCGTGCCGATCGATGCCGAGCTGCCGCTCGAGCCCGCCGATCCCAACTACACGGGCGAGGTCGCCGAGCGCTGGCGCTACCGGGACGGCGGCGGCGAGATCGGCGTCATCGCCTCGGTGACGCAGGCGTTCTGCCGCGACTGCACGCGCGCCCGGCTGTCCACCGACGGCAAGCTCTACACGTGCCTCTTCGCGACCGCCGGCTTCGACCTCCGCGCGCTGCTGCGCGACGGGTCCGGCGACGGGCCGATCGGCAACGCCATCGCCGCCATCTGGCGGCAGCGCGCCGACCGGTATTCCGAGATCCGCACCGAAAACACCGCGCGCATCCCGAAGGTCGAGATGAGCTACATCGGTGGCTGACGCGCGCGCCGATCGCTCAGATGCCCAGCGAGCTGCCCCGATCGTGAACGCTCCGGTCACGCCCTACCGCCCGCTCCTCACGAGCGCCGCGCGGCCGTCGACGTTCACGGTGCGCGCGGTCGACGAGAACCGGCGCCGTGCGCGACACGCCGATCGCCGGCGAGCATCCGCTGACGCTCTACGTCGACAAGCACGAGCTCGTCACGCTGATGACGCTGGGCGCGGCGCCCGAGGCGCTCGCCATCGGCTATCTGCGCAACCAGCGGCTGCTCGATCGCGTCGAGGACATCGTCGCGGTGCAGGTCGACTGGGATGTCAGCGCCGTCGTCGTCAAGACGCGCGGCACGGTCTGGCCGACCTCGAAGCGAAGACCGAAGAAGCGCACGACGACGAGCGGCTGCGGGCAGGGCACGGTGTTCGGCGACCTGATGGCGGAGATCGACGCGTGCGGCTGCCCGCCGGCGCCACGCTCACGCGAGTCGACGCTCTACGCGCTGCTCGATCGCGTGCGTCTGCACGAGACGATCTACAAGCAGGCGGGCGCGGTGCACGGCTGCGCGCTCGCGACCGAACGAGACGCCGGCGCGCTCGGAGATCCTCGACGTTCGTCGAGGACGTCGGGCGCCACAACGCGGTGGACGCGATCGCCGGCCAGATGTGGCTCGACCGCATCGACGGCGCCGACAAGATCTTCTACACCACCGGGCCGCCTCACCTCCGAGATGGTGATCAAGGCGGCGCAGATGGGCATCCCTTTCCTCGTCTCGCGCTCGGGGCTCACCCAGATGGGCTTCGAGATCGCGGAAAAGGTGGGCATGACCATGATCGGACGCGCCACCAACCGGCACTTCCTGCTCTTCACCGGCGGCGAGCGTTTTCGGGCGCCAGCTGATCCCGGCTGCCGACGTCACCGGCATCGTGCTGGCCGGCGGCCAGGGCCGCCGGATGGGCGGCGTCGACAAGGGCTGGTCGAGCTCGACGGGCGGCCGATGGCCGCGCACGTGCTCGCGCGCCTTGCTCCGCAGGTCGGCGAGGTTCTGGTCAACGCCAACCAGAATCTCGACCGGTATCGCGCCTTGGGCTACCCCGTCGTTCCCGGACGACGTCGGCGGGTTCGCCGGTCCGCTTGCCGGCCTGCACGCCGGCCTGTCGCGGGCGACCCGCGACTTCGCCGTCACGGTGCCCTGCGACTCGCCGTTCCTGCCTGCCGATCTCGTCGCGCGCCTCGCTGCGGCACTCGAGCGCGAAGGCGCGCAACTCGCGGTGGCGAAGACCTTCGACCAGCCGCATCCGGTGTTCGCGCTGGTGCGCCGCGACGCATTGCCCAGTCTCGCCGCGTTCCTCGAAAGCGGCGGACGCAAGATCGACGCGTGGTACGCGGCGCTCGCGGTGGTGGAAGTGCGCTTCGACGACGAGAGCCGACGCTTTCCGCAACATCAACACCGCCGACGAGCTGGCGGCCGCGAAAATGAGCGCGTCGCCGTCCCGCGCGCAACTGCGCTCTACCTGGGGGAAGTGCGCAGCGCCAGAGGACACCAATGAGCGCTGCCCGCCCATGAGCGAGTCGAAGACCCTGCGCGAAATCTCGTGCGCCGACGACTACGACCCGAACTCGATGCCGGTCGAGCGGGCGCGCGAGCTGATCCGCACGTTCCTCGTCCCCGTCGCCGCGACGGAGCGGATTCACATCCGCGCATCGCTCGGCCGCATCCTGGCGATCGACGTCCGGTCGCCGGTGGCGGTCCCGGGTCACGACAATTCGGCAATGGACGGGTACGCGGTGCGCTTCCGCGACCTCGCGCCGGATCGCGAGACGGTGCTGGCGCGAGTCGGCGAATCGTTCGCCGGCAAGCCCAGCGGCGCCGTCGTGGGCGCCGGTCAATGCGTGCGCATCTTCACCGGCGGCGTGATGCCGCAAGGCGCCGATACCGTCGTCATGCAGGAGCGCGCGCGCGAAGAGGGCGGTCGCGTTTCCATTGCGGCAGGCGCGGTCGCGAAGGAAGGAGCGAATCGCCGTTTCGCCGGCGAGGACTTGAAGCCGGGCCAGCTCGTGTTCCGCGCCGGCGATCTCGTGCATCCGGCGGAGCTCGGCATGATGGCCTCGCTCGGCATCGGCGAGATCACGGTGTTTCGGCGGCTGCGCGTCGCGTTCTTCTCCACCGGCGACGAATTGAAGTCGATCGGCACCGCGCTCGGCGGCAGGCGAGATCTACGACAGCAACCGCTACACGATCTACGGCATGCTGAAGCGCCTCGGATTGCGAGGTCCTCGACATGGGCGTGGTGCCGTGACGATCCCGAGGCGCTCGAGCGCGCGTTCGGCGACGCGGCGGCCGCGGCCGACGTCGTGATCACCTCCGGCGGCGTGTCGGTGGGCGAGGCCGATTTCGTGCAGCGACCTGCTCGACAAGCTCGGCGAGGTGCTGTTCTGGAAGATCGCGATGAAGCCGGGCCGTCCGCTCGCCTACGGCCGGATCGGCGGCGCGCATTTCTTCGGACTGCCCGGCAATCCCGTCGCCGTGATGGTGACGTTCTACGAGTTCGTGCAGCGACGCGCTGCTGCGTGCTGCAGGGCGGCGCGACGTCGCGCCGCTGCCGACGTTCAAGGTGCCGCTCGCGGCGCCGATCAAGAAGGCGCCGGGCCGCACCGAGTTCCAGCGCGGCATCTTGGCGCCGGACGGCGACGGCGGCTTCACCGTGCGCACCACCGGCGATCAGGGCTCCGGCATCCTGTCGTCGATGGCGCAGGCGAACTGCTTCATCGTGCTGCCCGCGGACACCGTGAGCTGCGCGGCGGGCGATCTCGTCGACGTGCAGTTGCTGGAAGGGTTGATCTGAAGTAGCATTTGAGACCAGGGCTTTCGCAGACGCCCGCCGCATCGCTGGCCGCATTGTTGGTTTCCGCGCCATCCAAGCTCTGCTTCGTTGCTGCCCACGCAGCAGGAGGCAAATGAAATCATGGATGCGGCCATCACTCCCCTTGAACTCAAGCAGCGGCTCGCGGCCTTTCCGCCGCCGCACGCTCGTCGACGTACGCCGGCAACCGGCGTTCCTGCAGGATCCGCAGGTGATTCCGGGCGCGATCCGGCGCCTGCCCGAAGCGGTCGACGCCTGGTCCACCGACGTCGAGCCGTGGCGCCCGGTCGTCGTCTACTGCGTGCGCGGGCACGAGGTGAGCCAGGACGCGTGCGCGGCGTTGCGGACGCGTGGGCCTCGATGCGCGCTATCTGGCGGGCGGGCTCGAGCTGGCGCGCCGAGGGCAACGCCACGCAACCGTTCGCCGCGCCTACCCGCTGGGTCACGCGCGCGCGGCCGAAGATCGATCGCATCGCCTGTCCCTGGCTCATCCGGCGCTTCATCGATCCGTCGGCGGAATTCTTCTACGTGCCGAACGCCGAGGTGCGCACGTTTGCCGCCGCGAACGGCGCTACCGCCTACGACATCCCGGACGTCGACTATTCGCACGTCGGACCCGAATGCAGCTTCGACGCGTTCATCCGGCGCCACGAGCTCGGCCATCCGGCGCTCGATGCGCTCGCGAAGATCGTCCGCGCCGCGGACACCTCGACGCTCGATCGTTCGCCGCAGGCGCCGGGTCTCCTCGCGGCATCGCCTCGGGCTGTCCGCGATGTTTGCCGACGATCACGCGATGCTGAAGTGGGGAATGCTCGTCTACGACTCGCTCTACGCGTGGTGCCGCGACGCGCAAACGGAAACGCACGGCTGGTATCCGCGCAAAAACTGCGCGCAGCGGAATCGCCGTGAGCCCCGTCGAACCGGCGGCGCCCGTCGCGCCGACGCGCGCCGAGGCCTTCCGGTACTGGCTGAAGCTGGGCTTCGTGAGCTTCGGCGGGCCCGCGGGCCAGATCGCGATCATGCACCACGATCTCGTCGAACGGAAGCGCTGGATCTCCGAGCGGCGCTTCCTGCACGCGCTCAACTACTGCATGGTGCTGCCCGGGTCCGGAAGCGCAGCAGCTCGCGACCTACATCGGCTGGCTCATGCACCGGACGTGGGGCGGCGTCATCGCCGGCGGCGCTGTTCGTGCTGCCGTCGCTCGTGCATGCTGATCGCGCTGTCGTGGCTCTATCATGGCCTACGGCGACGTGCCGGCCGTCGCCGGCATCCTGTACGGCATCAAGCCCGCGGTCGTCGCGATCGTGCTGCACGCCGCGTGGCGGATCGGCTCGCGCGCGCTCAAGCGCCCGGTGCTCTGGGTCGATCGCCGCGCGCGGCGTTCGTCGCGATCTTCGCGTTCGCGGTGCCGTTTCCCGCGATCGTGCTGCGCGGCGGCGATCATCGGCTGCGTCGGCGGGCGCGTCGCGCCGAGAGAATTCGCGATCGGCGGCGCAGCCACGGCGCGAGGCGGCGCGACGCATGCGCCGGCGGTGATCGACGACGACGACGCCGACGCCCGCGCACGCGCTGTTCCGCTGGTCGCGGCTCGCGCGCGGTGGTCGTGGTGTGCCTCGCCCTGTGGGCGCGTCGCGCTCGGGCGTGCTCGTCGCGCGTTACGGGACTGGACGCGCCGCTGCGCGCAGATGGGCTGGTTCTTCACGCAAGGCCGCGCTGCTGACGTTCGGCGGCGCGTACGCGGTGCTGCCTTACGTCTATCAGGGCGCGGTCGAAACCTACGGCTGGCTCGACGCCCGACGCAGATGATCGACGGGCTTGCGCTCGGCGAGACGACGCCCGGCCCGCTCATCATGGTCGTCGCGTTCGTCGGCTTCGTCGGCGGGTGGACCAAGACAGCTGTTCGGCCCGCGATCGCTGTTCGCTGGCGGGCGTCGCAGGCGCGTGCGTGGCGACGTTCTTCACGTTCCTGCCGTCGTTCTTGTTCATCCTCGCCGGCGGGCCGCTGGTCGAGATCGACGCACGGCCAGCTGCGCTTCACGGCGCCGCTGACGGGCATCACCGCCGCGGTGGTCGGCGTCATCGTCAATCTCGCGGTGTTCTTCGCCTGGCATGTGTTCTGGCCGCAAAGGCTGGACGAGCCGGTACACCTGACCGGCGGCCTCGATGCGCTCTCGCTCGCGATCGGCATCGCCGCGGGCGTCGCGCTGTTCCGGTTCAAGGCCAGCGTCGATCGTCGGTGATCCTGGTGTGGCGGCGCGGCGGGGCTCCTACGCGCGGGCGATGCTCGCCGGGCATGACCGCGTGCTCGCAGGCTGCGAAACTCCAGCCGTGCTGACTCCTGGTACACCGCGCATGGGCTTCGCGCGTCTCGGTCGCGAGTCGCTTCAGCTCCGGAAGGCACGAACCGCAGTTCGTGCCGCATTTGAGCGATCTGCCGCACTTCGCTCAATGCGGACTCCGCCGTACCGCTCGGCCGCCGCGAGACACGTCTGCAGCGAGACTATCCGCAGTGTCGAAACACGTGCAGACGACACGCCCGCGCGGCGCGAACCCGCTCAGGGCGCTTGCGCCGTCGGCGGCATCAGCGCAACGCGGTTCTCAGCGCCGCGACCCTCAGCTGTTCGGCGAGCAGCCACTCGCGCAACCACGATTCCGCCGCGGTGTCCGCCGGACAGGCGGGCCGCGACGAGCCTGACCTTCGTCCACGCGCGCACGCGCCGGCCGATTCCGCGCGTCGCATCGTCGTAGCGGGCGACAGCGTCGGTGCACCGACGTTGATCGCGACGCGGTCGGCGAGAGCGCCGGATTCCACCGGCGTCGCCGCTGCCGCGCGCGGAAGCAGCACCCCGGCCGGTCGCGGCCGATCAGCGTGACGCTGGCGAACGGCAACGACTCGAGCAGCGACCGCAAGCGTGGCGCAGCGCAAGCGCATCGCCATCAGGTGCATATCCGAACGCGCACAGGCGCCAGGGCAGCTCGGCCTTCGGTCACGCCGTACCGCCGCGTGCTTCGAGCTCCGGCTGCTGCGATAGTCGGGCACCGCGCCGGCGTGGTCGAGCGCGTTGACGCCGATGCGCCTTCGCCGCCGGGCTCGCGCTGCCCCAGTGCATCGGCAGGAAAGCATGACCCGGCTTCAATTCGGCGGACGCCTCGACCGGCGATGACGATGGCGCCGCGCTCCGGACTCGACGCGGACGAGGTCTGCCGGCGGCGATCCGCGCCGCGCGAAGATCGGAGCGCGTGCAGCTGCAGAGCGCGGTTCGCCTCGCGTTCTGGAAGAGCTGCGCGACGGTACCGGTGCGGCTCATGCCGTGCCACTGGTCGCGCAGACGGCCCGTGTTGAGACGAAACGGATAACGGGCGTCCGGCTTCTCGGCGACCGGCACGTACGGCACGGCCGCGAAAGCGCGCGCGACCATCGGCAGTCCGAACACGCCGTCGACATAGAGCCGCTGCCGGCGCCGTGCGTCGCGCGCCGGCCGGAACGGCCACTGCTGCGGCCGCGGGTCTCGAGCAACGCCGTAGGAAGGCCCGTGATGTCGAGATCGCGGCCCGGCGGTCGATCGCGACGTGCTCGCGCAACATCTCCTCGGGCGTAAGCGTACGGGAACAAAGCGTCGGCGTACGCGCGAGATAACAGGCTGCAACCGCGCTTCCAGCCGCCGCGCCGAAGTCGACGGCGATCGTCCCAGTCGTCCCTCGCTTCGCCGGGCGCCGGCACCGCGGCTGCGCACGCGCGAATCCGCCGCTCGGAGTTCGTGACCGTGCCGTCCTTCTCGCCCCAGGTCGTCGCGCGGCAGCAGCACGTCGGCGATAGGCGGCGGTCTCGGTGTCGGCGTAGGCTTCCTGCAACACGACGAGTTCGGCGCGCGCGAGCCCGCGCGCACCGTCGCCTGATCCGGGCAGCGACTGCGCGGGATTCGTGCAGGCGATCCACGATCATCCTGATGTCGCCGTCGCAGCGAGCGCCATCGAACATTTCGACTGCCGTCTTGCCGGGCTTCGCGGGCACGTCGTCGACGCCCCAAAGCGCGGCGACTTCGCGCGCGGTGCTCGGCGTTGCGCGAGATCGCGATGCGCCGACAGCAGCGTCGCCATGCCGCCGACTTCGCGGCCGCCCATCGCGTTCGGCTGGCCGGTCAGCGAGAACGGCCCGGCGCCGGGCCGGCCGATCTGGCCCGTCGCGAGATGCAGATTGATCGAGCGCCGCGTTCTTCGCCGGTGCCGGACGACGACTGGTTGAGGCCCTGGCAGTAGAGCGACAGCACGGCGCTCGCTTCGCCGAACCAGCGCGCCGCCGCGAGCCAGATCCTCGTCCGGATGCCGCAGAGTGCGCGGCGACCGCGGCCGGCGTGTACTCGCGCACCACGCGTCCTTCAGTTCGCGTCGAAGCCCGACGTGTGCCGCGGCGATGTAGCCGGTGTCGATCCAGGTCTTCCCAGTCAGCATCAGTGCAGCATGCCGTGGAACAGCGCGACGTCGGTCCCGGGCTCGATCGCGAGGTGCAGGTCGGCGACGATCGGCGGTCGCCGGTGCGGCGCGGATCGACGACGACGATCTTCAGCGCCGGGATTGCGCGCCTTCGCCGCCTCGATCCGGCGGAACAGCACCGGATGCGCCCAGGCCGTGTTCGATCCGGCGATGAAGATGCAGGTCGGCGTGGTCGATGTCCTCGTAGCACGCGGGCGGCGCGTCGGCGCCCAGAGCGTCGCCTTGTAGCCCGCGACGCGCGCTCGACATGCACAGCCGCGAGTTGGTGTCGATGTTGTTGGTGCCGATCGAGGCCCTTCGCCAGCTTGTTGAAGACGTAGTAGTCCTCGGTCAGCAGCTGGCCGGAAACGTAGAACGCGACGCTGTCCGGCCCGTGCCGTGCGGATGCACTCGGCGAAACGGTCCGCGAGCGTCGTCGAGGCGTCGCGTCCCAGCCGGCCGGCCGCAGCGGATGGCCGCGCGCGGCGCGCACGAGCGGATGCGTCGCGCGACATCGCTGCGCGGCGGCTGCGCGGTGAGATGCAACGCGCTGCCCTTGCTGCAGAGCTTGCCGAAGTTGGCCGGATGCTCAGGATCGCCGCGCACTCCGGTGATGCGTCCGCCATCGTGCTCGATGATGACGCCGCAGCCGACGCCGCAGTAGCAGCAGGTCGAGCGGGTCTCGGCCACTGCGCGGCCTGCTAGCCGGATCGAGCGCGACGAGCAACGAGCCCGTCCGCGAGGCGCACCGGATAACGCGCGCGCGCAGCCTTCATCCGGTTGCGACGGCCGTGCCGCGTCGCCAAGCTCGATGTTCCAGTTGTGCAGCGGGCAGGCGACGCGATCGCCGTGGACGATGCCCTGCGACAGCGGTCCGCCCTTGTGCGGGCAGCGGTCAGCGCAGCGCGAACACGCGATCGTCGGCGGTGCGGAACACCGCGACGTTGCCGCCGTGTGCCGCCGCCGCTCGACGACGCGGCGCGCCGAGCCGCGGGATGTCGGTCAGCGCGCAGACCGCCGGCAAGAGACGTCGTCGGCGCAGGCGATCCGTCCATCGCGAGACACGCGATGTCGCGTGCGCGACGGCGCGACCGGCGGCGCCGCCGACGCTCGCGACAATGCGGGATGAACTGGCGCGGATCGACGCCGTGCGCGCTCCAGGCTCGTGCCAGGGATCGGGCTCGCCGTCGAGCGGCGAACTGCAGCCGCTCCCACAGCGTCGCGCCGGCCGTCCGCATCGTCGAGCACCCGCTTCTTGACGTAGTCGAGGCCGACCCGCCGACACGAAGTGCACGGTGCGCTCGAGATACGCAGCCCTTCCTCGCGGTAGAGCTGCAGGAAGGCGCCGGCGTATTCGAGCACTTCGTCGCGGCGTCTTCACCTTGACCAGGAACTGCGCCGACCTCGGTCTTGATGCCGCCGTTGCCGGCGACGTAGATCTCCCAGCCCGAATCGACGCCGATCACGCCGACGTCCTTGATGCCCGACTCGGCGCAGTTGCGCGGGCAGCCCGACACCGCGAGCTTGACCTTGTGCGGCGCGTACATGCGCCACAGCGCGCGCTCGAGCTCGCTTGCCCATGCTGCGTCGAGTCCTGCGTGCCGAAGCGGCACCACTCGCGAGCCGACGCAGGTCTTCACCGTGCGCAGCGCCTTGGCGTACGCGTGGCCCGACGGCATGCCGAGGTCGCTGCCACACTGCCGGGCAGGTCCTCCTTCTTCACGCCGAGCAGGTCGATGCGCTGGCCGCCGGTGACCTTCACCGTCGGGATCGTCGTACTTGTCGACGACGTCGGCGATGCGGCGCAGCTCGGACGGACGTGGTCTCGCCGCCCCACATGCGCGGCACCACCGAGAACGTGCCGTCCTTCTGGATGTTGGCGTGCGCGCGCTCGTTGATGAAGCGCGACTGCGGATCGTCCTTCGCTTCCTTGCGGCCACGTCGAGATCAGGTAATAGTTGAGCGCCGGCCGGCAGCGTGGCGCAGCCGTTCGGCGTGCGCCACTCGAGGAAGCGCCATCGCGTCGGGAATCGACAGCAGCCGGTGCTCGCGGATCGCGTCGCGCACCTCCTGGTGCGTGCGGTCGGTGCAGCCGCACACGGCTGCGCTTCTGCTTCGGCGTCGCTGAATAGTCGCCGCCGGCAGTGGCCATGCGAGGATCTGCTCGACCAGGCCGGTGCACGAGCCGCACGATGACGGACGCCTTGGTGTGTTTGCGCACGTCGTCCAGCGTGAACAGGCCGCTGCTCCTTGATCGCGCGCGACGATCGTGCCCTTGCACACGCCGTTGCAGCCGCAGACCTCGGCGGCGTCGGCCATCAGCATCGCCCGCGCTCTGGCCCTGGTGGCCGGTGTCGCCGAGATTCGATTCGCCGAACATCAGCTGGTCGCGGATCTCGGCGACGTTCTGCGCCGTCGCGCAGCAGCTGGAAATACCAGGACGCCGTCGACCGTGTCGCCGTAGAGCACGGCCGCCGATCGAGCTTGTCGTCGCTTCAGCACGAGCTTCTTGTAGACGCCGCCGAGCGCGGATCGGTCAGCACGATCTCCTCGGTGTCCGGCGCCGCCGGTGAAATCGCCGGCCGAGAAGAGGTCGATGCCGGTGACCTTGAGCTTGGTCGACGTCTGCGAGCCGACGTAGCGGCCGATGCCGCAGTTGCGCCAGGTGGTTGGCGCAGACCTTCGCCATCTCGAACAGCGGCGCCACGAGGCCGTAGGTCGATCGCCGCGGTGCGCGACGCATTCGCCGACCGCGTAGATGCGTCGGATCGAACGGTCTGCATGCGTGTCGTTGACCACGATGCCGCGGTCGCAATGCAGGCCCGCCGATCCTGCGCGAGCTCGACGTTGGGCCGGATGCCGACCGCCATCACGACGAGCTCGGCGGGCAGCGTCTCGCCGCCGTCGAGCTCGCACCGCGCGCGACGCGGCCCGATTCTCGCCGCGATCAGCGTCTGCGGTCTTCGCTTCGAGCCGGAACGCGAGGCCCTTGCGCCTCCAGCGACTGCTGCAGCAGCTTGGCCGCCGTTCGATCGAGCTGGCGCTCCATCAGCCACGGCATCAGGTGGACGACGGTCACGTCCATCCCGCGCAGCCTTGAGGCCGTTGGCGGCTTCGAGCCCGAGCAATCCGCCGCCGATGACCGACCGCGTGCCGGTACTCGCGCGCGCGCGTCGATCATCGCGTTCGGTGTCCGGCGATGTCGCGGTAGGTGATCACGCCGGGCAGGTCCTTGCCCGGCATCGGCAGGATGAACGGGCTCGAACCGGTCGCGAGCAGCAGGCGGTCGTAGGGCGCGCGCGAGTGCCGTCGGCGGTGCACCACCCGCCGCTTCGCGCGCGGTCGATCCGCGCGACCTCCTGCCGAGGTGCAGCGTGATGCCGTTCGCCGCGTACCAGTCGCGATCGTTCAGCATGATCTGGTCGAGCGTCTGCTCGCCGGACAGCACCGGCGACAGCAGGATCCGGTTGTAGTTGGGATGCGGCTCCGCGCCGAACACCGTGATGTCGTAGGCGTCCGGCGCGAGCTTCAGCAGCTCTTCGAGCGTGCGCACGCCGGCCATCGCCGTTGCCGACCATGACGAGGCGCTTCATGGTCCGGCGCACTCGAGCGTCGCTTCGCATCACGCCGCCTGCTCGACGTGCGCCTGCCGGCGGTACAGGAATTCCAGCACCTCGGTCCGGTAGTGGTGGTACTGCGCGTTCTCGGCGAGCTCGACGCGGTCGCGCGGCCGCGGCAGCTCGACCTGCCACGATGCCGCCGATCGTCGCCGCCGGGCCGTTGGTCATCATCACGATGCGGTCGGACAAGCAGCACCGCCTCGTCGACGTCGTGCGTCACCATCAGCACGGTGCTGCCGGTCGCTGCGACGATCTTCACGAGCTCGTCCTGCAGGCCTTGCGCGCGTCAGCGCGTCGAGCGCGCCGAACGGCTCGTCGAGCAGCAGCACCTTCGGCTTGCATCGCCAGCGCGCGGGCGATGCCGACGCGCTGCTTCATGCCGCCCGAGATCTCGTGCGGGAACTTGTGCTCGCGCGTGCGTGAGGCCGACCAGCGCCAAGCACCTCGTGCGTGCGGCGCTTCAGATCGGCCTTCGTCTCGCTCGCGCCGAACACGCGCTCGACGGCGAGGTGGACGTTGTCGAAGCACGTGAGCCACGGCAGCAGCGAATGGTTCTGGAACACGACGCCGCGCTCCGGACCGGGCCCGCGATCTCGCGGCCGGCGCACAGCAGCACGCCGCCGCTCGGGGCGAGCGAGACCGGCGACCAGATTGAGCAGCGTCGATTTGCCGCAGCCCGAGTGGCCGATCAGCGAAACGAACTCGCCGCGCTGCACGGTGAGATCGATGTCCGCGCAGCGCGACGAACGGCCCCTTCTTGGTCTCGAACGTCATGCCGACGTTCTCGATGCGGACGAATTCGCGCGCCGGCCCGAGGACGGGCGTCGGCGGGCGGGCGATGCGGTTGCGGCGTCGGTCATTTCGGCTCCTGTCAGGCGTAGTTGAAGCGGCGCGCGAGCAGCAGCAGCAGCTGTTCGAGCAGCAGGCCGACGATGCCGACGACGAAGATCGCGATGATGATGTGCTCGACGTTGAGGTTGTTCCATTCGTCCCAGACCCAGAAGCCGATGCCGACGCCGCCGGTCAGCATTTCGGCGGCGACGATCACGAGCCACGCGACGCCGATCGACAGGCGCACGCCGGTGAGCACGTACGGCAGCGTCGCCGGCAACAGGATCCGCGTCATCGACCTTCCACTCGGACAGGTTGAGCACCCGCGCGACGTTGAGATAGTCCTGCGGCACGCGCTGCACGCCGACCGCGGTGTTGATGATCATCGGCCAGATGCTGGAGATGAAGATCACCCAGATCGCCGCGGGATTGGCCGCCTTGAACACCAGCAGGCCGATCGGCAGCCACGCGAGCGGCGACACGGGACGCAGCAGGCTGATCACCGGCGAGGCCATCGCGTTCAGGAATGCGAAGCGGCCGAGGATGAAGCCCAGCGGGATGCCGACGGCGGCCGCGAGACCGAAGCCCAGGCCGACGCGCTGCAGCGAGTTCAGGATGTTCCAGCCGATCCCCTGGTCGTTCGGACCCTTGCGATAGAACGGGATCGGCGAAGAGCTCGCACCGCCGAATGCCAGACCTTGATCGGTGCCGGCAGTTGCGGCGACGTCTGCGAGATCAAGCGTCCAGATCGCCGATGAACAACGGCGAAGCCGAGCAACGGCGGCAGCACGGCGAGGCACGATCGGTCGCAGCGCTTCCCGCTGGCGCGAGGCGTCGCGCCTCGCTTCGCGGCGCGGCGTTCGGCGCGAATCGCATCGCGTCGATCGGCGATCGGCTTCGCGCGGATGCCGCAGCGCCGTCGACGGGTCGGATCGGCGTCAGCGCGCATTGCGCTGGCGCCGAGGCGGCGCAGTATCGACGCGGCCGCATTGGCGCGACGCTGGCAGGCGCGCATTGGCGCCGCTGCGCGGCTTGCGGCAGAGTGCGCAGTCGAGCGCCGGGCGGCCCATCGCCGCTCCGCCACTTGCCGCCTTGATCTTGAAACCGGCGGCGTAGGCCTTCGGGTTCTTGCCGTCCCATACCGTGCCGTCGATCAGCTTCGACGTGCGGAACGATTCCTTCGGCACCGGCACCTTGGCCAGCGCCGCCGCCTGCTTGTACGACCTCGATCTGGTTCACCTTCTGCGCGACGGCGAGGTAGTCGGGGTCCTCCTTCAGCAGTCCCCAGCGCTTGTGCTGCGTCAGGAACCACATGCCGTCGGACAGGTACGGGAAGTTGACCGCGCCGTCGTTGTAGAACTTCATGTAGTCGGGATCCTTCCACTACTCGGCCGATCCCGTTGTCGTAGTTGCCCTCGAGCCGCTGGTCGATCACGTCGACCGGGCAGTTGACGTACGACTTGTCGGCGATGATCTCGGCGACCTTCTTGCGGTTGGCCATGACGTCGATGAACTTCGACGCATCGAGCACCGGCGGCGATCATCGCGCGCGTCGTGTTCGGATATCTTCTGCGACGAACTCCGCGGTCGTGCCGAGCGTCTTCTCCGGATGATCCTTCCAGATGCCCTGCGTGGTCTCGGCGGTGAAGCCGATCTTGTCGTAGATCGCGCGGTTGCCCCACGGCTCGCCGACGCAGAAGCCGTCCATGTTGCCGACGCGCATGTTCGCGACCATCTGCGGCGGCGGCACGGTGATCGTCTTGACGTCGTGACATCGGGTTGATGCCGTACGTCGCGAGCCAGTAGTAGATCCACATCGCGTGCGTGCCGGTCGGGAAACGTCTGCGCGAACGTGTACTCGCGCTTTTCCCGGTCGATCAGCGCCTTGAGCTTCGGCGCCGTCGACCGCGCCCTTGTCCTTCAGCTGGTTGGAGAGCGTGATCGCCTGGCCGTTGTGATTGAGGTTCATCAGCACGGCCATGTCCTTCTTCGGCCCGCCGATGCCCATCTGCACGCCATAGATGAGGCCGTAGAGCACGTGCGCGGCGTCGAGCTCGCCGTTGACGAGCTTGTCGCGCACGGCCGCCCACGACGCTTCCTTGCTCGGCACGATCTTGATGCCGTACTTCTCGTCGAACTTCATCACCGACGCGATCACGACGGACGCGCAGTCGGTGAGCGGAATGAAGCCGATCTTCACCTCCGTCTTTTCCGGGGCATCGGAACCCGCCGCCCAGGCGCCGGCGCGCAGAGCGGGATCGAGCGCGCTCATGAGCGAGACTCCGGCGGCGGCGGCGAGCAGCTTGCGGCGCGGCGCGCAGACGCCGGCCTGCGGCGGCGCCTTCGCATCCTGGGCACCGCGGTTCGATCGGAACAATTTGCGCATCTTCGTTCACCCTCGTTGGTGGGCTCCGGACCGCGCAGTCGCGGAAAAGGCAGGTGTCATTGCATCTTCCGTAACGCGCGTTCGATCACCCGCTCCGCAGCCGCGGTCGATCGCGCTGCGCATTCAAAGAAAACGGCGTCGCTGCCACCAGAGCTCGATTCGAGGCCTGATGCAGAGACGCCGTTGTCGTTTCGCGACGCGACCGCCGTTGGCCGCGCTGCGCTTGTTGCCTGTATCCGAATAGGAACCGCAATGATTGCTTAGCGACTTTCGTGCCAGGTGCGACCTGCTGCCCTAACCGCTCTGAAAAGATGAATCTATTGCCGCGATTGGCACGATTGGCGGGCGCGTCCGCGCGCCATGCTGCACCGCACCATAGACGTGCACGATCCTGCTGATTGCACCAACGGCAAGCACGGCTGGATGCGCGACCTGCGTTCAGCCGAGCAGCTTGGCGACGTCGACGACCTGTTGTGCGACCTCGAGCAGTTTCGCGTTGCGGTCCATCGCGAGCTTGCGCAGCAGGCGAAGGCCCTCGTCCTCGCTGACGCCCTTCTGCTGCATCAGGAATCCCTTGGCCCGCTCGACCACCTTGCGCTCGACGAGCTTCGTCTGCGCGTCGCGCAACTCCTCGCGCAGCGCCTGCTCGCGCTCGAAGCGGGCAACCGCGACGTCGAGGATGGGCTGCAGGCGATCGGCCTGCATCCCGGCCACGACGTAGGCCGATACGCCGGCCTTGAGCGCAGCCTGGATCGTCGCGTTCGCGCGATCCTCCGTGAAGAGCACGATCGGTCGCGGGTTATGCGCACTGACGGCCGACACGTGCTCGAGCACATCGCGCGTCGGCGATTCGGTGTCGATGATGATGACGTCGGGCAGGAACTCGGCCACGCGCTCGCGCGAGCGCCAGCCCCAGCGTCGACACGACCACGACGTCGTACCCCGCAGCAACCAGACCGTCCTTGAGGAGACTGACATCGTCGTCGGAATCGTCAACAAGCATTACGCGAAGCATCCGCCGGGTTTCCTCGTCAGGGTGACCCCGGATAGCTTGCAAGCGAGCGGGCCAGCGTCCCCGCTGCCGCTCGATCCGCCGACCGTGGCGCCACTAGATGACGTGCAATCAGTCGGGTTGCAACCGGACGCCGGCGCGCGTCGACGGCGCCGATCCCTTGCGCCAGGCCGACGTCGGCGCCGGCACCGAATTGGCGCGCTGCCGCTGATTCTCTTCAGCGCCGTCCGGCGCTCAAGACGCCTTTGACGTCCTTGACGAGCGCGAGCGCGCGGCCGAGCGCGTCGAGGCTCTTCACCTCGAGCGTGAACGCCATCCGCGTCGCGCTGTTGCGCGTCAGCGTGTTCGCCGCGGTGACGTTGATCCGCTCGCGCGAGAAGATCTCGGTGATGTCGCGCAGCAGGCCCTGCCGGTCCATCGCCTCGAGCACGACGTCGACCGGGAACACTTCATCGCGCGGCGCGCCCCAATCCGCGCTCGATCAGCCGCTTCGGGCTCGCGCGCGCGCATGCGCACGACGTTGCTGCAGCTTCTGGCGGTGGATCGTCACGCCCTTGCCGCGGGTGACGAAGCCGACGATGCCATCGGGCGGCGCGGGCTTGCAGCAGCGCGCGAGATTGGTCATCAGCCGGTCGACGCCGACGACGAGGATGCCGCTGCCGGCGCCGGCCGCCTTGCTCTGCCGGGCGACCACCTCCGGCGCGCTTTCGGCCTCGGACGCGGCGTCGGGATGCAAGACGGCCTTGATCGCCGTGACTGATCTGCCGCGTGTTGAGCTCGGCGCGCCCCACGGCGGCATAGAGCTCGTCGGCCCGCGCGAAGCCCGCCTTCACCGCCACGGCGTCGAGGCTCGACCGCGGTCGCGCCCGCGCGCGCGAGCTCGCGCTCGACGATCGCGCGGCCCTGGGCGAGCGTTTCCTCGTGCTGCTGCGCCTTGAACCACTGCCGGACCTTGGTGCGGGCGCGGTGGCTGTGCGCATAGCCGAGCTCCGGATTGAGCCAGTCGCGCGACGGACCGCCCTGCTTCGCGGCGATGATTTCGACGCGCTCGCCGTTCTTGAGCGCGTGATGGAGCGGCACCATCGCGCCGTCGACGCGCGCGCCGCGGCAGCGATGGCCGAGGCTCCGTGTGCACGGCGTACGCGAAATCGACCGGCGTCGAGCCCACGCGGCAGATCGACGACCTTGCCTTGCGGCGTGAGCACGTAGATGGTGTCGGTGAAGAGGCTGCTCCTGAAGGCGGCGAGCCACTCCGACGCGTCGGCGACCGCATCCTTCCAGTCGAGCACCTGCCGCAGCCAGGCGATGCGGTCCTCGAACGCCGGGTCGCGCCGCACGCCCTTCTGCGCGCCCTCCTTGTACCGCCAATGCGCGGCGACGCCGTATTCGGAATGCTGGTGCATCTCGCGCGTGCGGATCTGCACCTCGAGCGGCTTGCCTTCGGGACCGATCACGGCCGTGTGCAGCGATCGGTAGTCGTTGGCCTTCGGCTTCGCGATGTAGTCGTCGAACTCGCGCGGCAACGGCGTCCAGAGATGATGGACGCTGCCGAGCGCGGCATAGCAGTCCTTGACGTCGTCGACGCAGGATCCGCACGGCGCGGATGTCGTACAGCGCTGTCGATGCCCGACTGCTTGCGGCGCATCTTGAGCCAGATGCTGTAGATGTGCTTCGGCCGGCCGGTGATCTCCGCGCGCACGCCGGCCGCCGCGAGCTCGCGCGCGCAGGATGGCAATGACGTCCTCGATGTAGCGCTGCCGGTCGAGCCGGCGCTCGTCGAGCAACGCGGCGATCGTCTTGTACGCTTCGGGCTCGAGCGCGCGCAGGCTCAAGTCCTCGAGCTCCCACTTCAGCTGCCACACGCCGAGCCGGTTGGCGAGCGGCGCGAAGAGATCGAGCACCTCGCGCGCCGCGCTGCTGCCGCGTTTCGACCATGCGTCGCGCCGCGCGGTCATCGAGATAGCGCAGCGCCGCCGTCCGCTCGGCGAGCTTGATCAGCACGACGCGGATGTCCTCGACCATCGCGAGCAGCATCTTGCGCAGCCGTTCCGCCTGCGCCGCGCGCTCCGCGGCGTCGCCTTGCGGCGGCGTCGCGCGGATCTCGTCCATGCGCGCCGCGCCGGCCACGAGCGTCGCGGCGTCGGCGCCGAAGCGCGCGACGACGTCGTCGGCGTCGAACGCGCCGGCGCCCGCAAGGCCCGTCAGCAGCGCCGCGCGCACCGTTCCGGCGTCGAGCTTCAGGCCGGCGACGATCATCGCGGTGCCGACCGCGCGAGTCGATGAGCGGCTCGCCGTCGCGGCCGCGCGTGTCGCCGCAGCGCTCGCGCGCATAGCGCGAGCGCCGCCTCGAACGCGCTGCGGTCTTCGTCAGGATAGACGCCTTCGAGCGCGTCGAGCCATGCCGCGACGACCCGCGGCGCGGCCGCGGCCTGCACGGCGTGCGATACGGCTACCATCGCTGCATTATCGCGCGATCAGGGCTCGCGGCGCGGCGCCGCGCGCCAGCGTTCGCCGGCCGCGAGCCGCTCGTCCGAGTTACCTGCAGCCGCCGCGATCACGTCGGCCAGCGCCTGCGCGTGCTTGTCGGCGAGCCCGGCCTCGCGCGCCTCGACCATGACGCGCAGCACGGGCTCGGTGCCGGACGGGCGCAACAGCACGCGTCCCGTGTCGCCCAGCGCGGTGACCGTTCCCGCCTGCGCGTGCGCAGATCGCGTGGTTGGCGGTCCAGTCGTAGCCCTTCGGCACGCGGACGTTGATCAATCGTTGCGGAAACGAGCGTGATGCCCGCCGCGGCTTGCGCGAGCGTCGTCTTTGCTCGACCAGGGCGCGCAGGACCGCGAGCGCGGCGATGATTCCGTCGCCCGTCGTGTGCTTGTCGAGGCAAAGGATGTGGCCGGAATTCTCGCCGCCGAGGAGCCAGCGCTTCTCTCTCAGCTTCTCCAGCACGTAGCGGTCGCCGACCGCGGCGCGATCGAGCGCGATGCCTTCGCGCGCCAGCGCGCTGCTCGAGACCGAGGTTGGTCATCAACGTGCCGACCACGCCGCCCGTCGAGCGCCTTGCGGCGCCGGTAATCCATCGCGATCACGTAGAGCAGCTGATCGCCGTCGAAGGCGCGGCCGTCGCGGTCGACCATCAGCAGGCGGTCGCCATCGCCATCGAGCGCGATGCCGAGATCGGCCTCGTGCGCGACGACCGCCGCCTTGAGGTGCTTCGCGTGCGTGGCGCCGACGCCTTCGTTGATGTTCAACCCGTTCGGCTCGGCGCCAACGGCGATCGACGTCGGCGCCGAGCTCGTGGAATACCGGCGGCGCCACGTGGTAGGCGGCGCCGTGCGCGCAGTCGACGACGATGCGCCAGCCCTTGAGATCGAGCTCGGACGGGAACGTGCTCTTGCAGAATTCGATGTAGCGGCCGCCGGCATCCTCGATCCGGCGCGCCTTGCCGAGCTGCGCCGACGGCACGCAGGCGAGCGGCTGCTCCATCACGCTTTCGATCGCCTGCTCGATGCTGTCCGGCAGCTTCGCGCCCGCCTCCGAGAAGAACTTGATCCCGTTGTCGTCGAAAGGATTGTGCGATGCGCTGATCACGATGCCGGCGGAAAGGCGCAGCGCTCGCGTGAGGTACGCGACCGCCGGCGTGGGCAGCGGGCCCGGACAGATAGACGTCGACGCCGGCAGCGGACAGGCCCGATTCCAGAGCGGCTTCCAGCAGATAGCCGGAGATGCGCGTGTCCTTGCCGATCAGCACCGCGGGCCGGACACCGTCGCGGGCGGTATCGGCGGCGAGCACGAGGCCCGCGGCCCAGCCGAGCTTGAGGACGAGCTCGGGCGTGATCGGGGCTTCGCCCACGCGCCCGCGAATGCCATCGGTGCCGAAATAACGTCGCGTCATCGGTTCAACCAGTTCGATTTCATCAGGCTCCACGTTCGACGGCGCACCACACCTTCAGTGCATCGACCGTGGCACGCACGTCGTGCACGCGAACGATGGCCGCGCCATGCTCGACGGCGCTCAGGGCGGCCGCAACGACTCGCGGGCATCCGCTCGTCGACGCTTCGCCCGGTGATCTCCCCGAGCGAACGCTTTGCGCGACAGGCCGGCGACCACCGGATAGCCCGTCGCCGCGAGCGTCCCGAGCGAGCGCAACAGCGCGAGATTATGCGCCAGCGTCTTGCCGAAGCCAAAACCCGGATCCAGCGCGATGCGCTCGCGCGCGATGCCCGCGTCGACGCATGCCGCGGCGCGCGTCACGAGAAAGTCGCGGACCTCGACCACCACGTCGTCATAGGACGGCGCCGTCCTGCATCGTCTGCGGCTCGCCCTGCATGTGCATGAGGCACACGCCGACGTCGCGTCGCCGGCGCAGGCTTCGATCGCGCCCGGCGCCGTCAAGGCCGCGATGTCGTTGATCATTGCCGCCCCGGCTGCGACCGCCGCGCGCATCACCGCGGGCTTGCGCGTGTCGACCGCGATCGCGATGCCTTCGCGCCGCGAGGCGTAGCGACGAGCGGCATGACGCGCGCGAGCTCGTCCGTCCTCGGTCACGGGCAAGGCGCCTGGCCGCGACGATTCGCCGCCGATGTCGATCAGATCGGCGCCGTCGTCGCGCATCTGCCGCGCGTGGGCCAGCGCGCGTTCCTGGTCGAGGTAGCGTCCGCCATCGGAAAAGGAGTCCGGCGTGACGTTCAGGATGCCCATCACGAGCGGGCGCGCGAGATCGAACGCGAAGCGCCCGCAGCGAAAAACCGGAGCAGGCTTCGCAGCTTGCTCCGGCTTCGCGATCACGTCGCGCAGAGTCAGGCGGGCGTGGCCGACGGCGCTGCGCCCGGCGCCAGGGGCGTGCTCCGGTCGGCGCCGACCCGCTACCGGCCTGCGACGGCTTCGGCGGCCGCGGCGGCCGGTCGTGCATGATGTCGTCGATCTGGTCGGCGTCGATCGTCTCGAGCTCGAGCAGCGCGGTGGCCATGGCCTCGACCTTGTCGCGATTCTCCTCGAGCAGCTTCCGCGCGACCGCGTATTGCTGGTCGATGATCTTGCGGATCTCGCCGTCGACCTTGCGCATCGTCTCTTCCGACATGTTCACCGTGCGCGTGATCGAGCGGCCGAGGAACACTTCGCCCTCGTTCTCGCCGTAGACCATCGGTCCCATGCAGGTCGGACATGCCGTAGCGCGTGACCATGTCGCGGGCGATGTGCGTCGCGCGCTCGAAGTCGTTCGATGCGCCGGTGGTCATCTGGTTCATGAAGAGCTCTTCGGAGATCCGGCCGCCGAACAGCACCGGCGATCACGTTCAGCATGTGCTCGCGGTCCATGCTGTAGCGGTCCTGCTCCGGCAGCTGCATCGTCACGCCCAGCGCGCGCCCGCGCGGAATGATCGTGACCTTGTGCACCGGATCGGTCTTGGGCAGAAGCCGCGCGACGATCGCGTGGCCCGACTCGTGATACGCGGTGTTGCGCCGCTCGGCCTCGGGCATGACCATCGAGCGCCGCTCGGCGCCCATCACGATCTTGTCCTTGGCCATCTCGAAATCGTCCATGTCGACCAGGCGCTTGTTCTTGCGGGCGGCGAAGAGCGCGGCTTCGTTGACGAGGTTGGCGAGGTCGGCGCCGGAGAACCCCGGCGTGCCGCGCGCGATGACTTCCGCCTTCACGTCCGGCGGCCATCGGCACCTTGCGCATGTGGACGAGCAGGATCTGCTCGCGGCCGCGGATGTCGGGCAGCGGCACGACGACCTGACGGTCGAAGCGGCCCGGGCGCATCAGCGCGGGGTCGAGCACGTCGGGCCGGTTGGTCGCGGCGATCACGATGACGCCGGCGTTGCCTTCGAAGCCGTCCATCTCGACCAGCAGCTGGTTCAGCGTCTGCTCGCGCTCGTCGTTGCCGCCGCCCAGGCCCGCGCCGCGCTGGCGGCCGACCGCGTCGATTTCGTCGATGAACACGATGCAGGGCGCGTTCTTCTTCGCCTGCTCGAACATGTCGCGCACGCGCGCGGCGCCCACGCCGACGAACATCTCGACGAAGTCGGAGCCCGAGATCGAGAAGAACGGCACCTTGGCCTCGCCGGCGATCGCCTTGCGCGAGCAGCGTCTTGCCGGTGCCGGGAGAGCCGACCATCAGCACGCCGCGCGGAATGCGCCCGCCGAGCTTCTGGAACTTGGACGGATCGCGCAGGAACTCGACGAGCTCGCTCACTTCCTCCTTCGCCTCGTCGCAGCCCGCGACGTCGGCGAAGGTGACCGTGTTGTTGGATTCGTCGAGCATCTTGCGCCTTGCTCTTGCCGAAGCGAGAACGCGCCGCCGCGCCCGCCGCCCTGCATCTGGCGCATGAAGAAGATCCACACGCCGATCAGGAGCAGCATCGGGAACCAGGAGATGAAGATCTGCGCGAGGAAGCTCTGCTCCTCTTCGGGCTTGGCCTCGACCTTGACGCCGTACTTGACGAGGTCGCCGACCATCCAGATGTCGCCCGGGCTGTAGGTGACGAACCGCTTCTTGTCGGCCGCCATCCACTTGATCGTGCGTCCCTCGACGGTCGCCGACTCGACGCTGCCCGGCTTCGCCCGGTCCATGAACTCCGGAATAGGGGACCGAGTCCTTCGGCCCCTGGCGGGCGTCGAATTGCTTGACGACCGTCAGCACGACCAAGCCGATCACGAGCCAGATGCCGACATTCTTGAGCAGATTGTTCAATGGTGCTCCTCGCGGCGATTTTCCGGGTTGCCGCCCGCCCTCTGCACGCTTCCGTCGCCATCGCCCGTTCGGATTACGGCGGCGGGACTACGATTCTAACCTTTCGCCGGGATACCAGCGAGTTTCATGCCAGTCGCATGTCTCCCTTTGGCGACAACCGGCACGCAGTGAGACAACCTCAGACTTTCAGGCCTTTGGCGACGACATAGACCTCGCGGCTGCGGTCCCGCGAGGCCTGCGGCTTGCGCACATAGACCTTGGCGAACCGTTCCTCCATTGCGCGCCGCAACGCCACGAACCCTTCGCCCTGGAATGCTTTGACGACGAGATCGCCGCCTGGTTGCAGCCACGCCGTCGCAAATTCGAGCGCGAGCTCGCCAAGATGCACCGATCGCGCCTGATCCGCCGCTTCCACGCCCGAGAGATTGGGGGACAAGTCCGAAACCACAAGGTCCAGCTTGTGCCCGCCGAGCGCACTTTCCAGCTTTTCGAGGCCTTCCTCCTCGCGAAAATCGGCCTGGACGAAAGTCACGCCGGCAATGGGCGCCATCGGCACGAGATCGATCGCGACGATCGAAGCGCTCGGCCCCGACCGCTCGCGCAGCACCTGGGTCCAGCTTCCCGGCGCGGCGCCGAGGTCGACGATTCTCATTCCCGGCCGGAGGAGCTTGTCCTTCGCGGCAAGCTCGATCAGCTTGAATGCCGCGCGCGAGCGGTAGCCCTGCCGCGTCGCCTCCTTGACCCACGGGTCGTTGACGTGCTCGGCCATCCACGCCTTGACGAACTTGTTCTTCCTGGTTCGCTTGATGGCCATGGCGGCACGGATGCGGGCGGTCGCGTAAAATGCAGCGATGCGAACTCTAACACCCGCCGAGCGCCGCGCTTATCGCGCGCAAGGCGCATCCGCTCCATCCGGTCGTCGCGATCGGCCACCACGGGCTCACGCCCGCGGTGCTGCACGAGATCGACGTCAATCTTCTGGCGCACCAGTTGATCAAGATTCGCGTGTTCGGCGACGATCGAGGGCGAACGCGAGGCGTTGCTTCGCTCCGGATCTGCGACGGCCTCGACGCGGCGCCGGTGCAGCATCTCGGCAAGGTCCTGACGATCTGGCGCCCCGTCCCGCCTCCCGAGCCGGAGCCCGTCGCGCCAGCGATCCCCGCGCAAGGCCCGGGCACGAGACTCGAAGGACGCTGCCGCGAGGGCACGCAAGCACTTCGGCCGCCCTCGCGCCGGCGCGGCCACCGCAGCGAAGCGCGCGCCGCGCCGCGGGCGGAGCGTGATCGAGGGCATGGCCTCCGCAAAGCGTTCGCCGCGTGGGGCCAGTCGGCCGGGCAAGAGGCCCGCAGCCAGGCGCCCGCCTCCTCCGCACGGCAAGTCGGCGTCGAGTCGCGTGGGAGCCTCCGGAGCGCGCCGCCGCCGCAAGGCGCGCTAACGTAGCCCGCGCTGGCTCGACGCTTCAGCCGTAGCGCGACCCGGCCAGAGCGCATTCCTCGTACTCGCGCAGGCCGCCCGGGGGCATGCACTCGGCCAGTGTCGCCTTCGACCTTGCCGATCAGCGCGCGGGCGATGGGCGAGCTCACCGAAATCTTGCCATGCTTCAAGTCGGCCTCGTCGTCGCCGACGATCTGATAGGTCACATGGTCGTCGGTCTTCGACGTCGGTGAGCTCGACCGTCGCGCCGAACACGATGCGCCCGTCGGCTTCGATTTCCGCCGGATTGATCACCTGCGCATGCGCGAGCCGCCGCTCGACCTCCGCGATGCGGCCTTCGATGAAGCCCTGCCGCTCCTTCGCGGCATCGTAATCGGCGTTCTCGGCCAGGTCGCCATGCGAGCGCGCCTCGGCGATGGCGGATATCACCGCCGGCCGGTCGACGGTCTTCAGGCGGTGCAACTCCGCCTTCAGGCGCTTCGCGCCTTCGACGGTCATCGGAACCTTTGTCGTCATGTCAGCACACCCGGAAAGCAGTGACAGTCGCCGTGCTAGCGCCTCGAGCGCGAAGTACATGCGTCTCAGTGCAAACGCCTGTGCAGCGTCTGGATCGCGTACGGGACGAGCTCGCGCATGCCCGGCAGCGCCCAGCGCCGCGGCGCGCGCTCCGGCCAGCGTGGTGTAGGTCGGGATCTCGTCGGTCAGCGCCTCGCGCCGGATCTGGTAGCTGTCCTGGATCGCCGAGCGCTTCTCCTGCACCGTGTTGACGACGAGCGCGATCTCGTCGTTCTTCATCATGTCGACGATGTGCGGCTGGCCCTCGTGCACCTTGTTGACCGGCGTCACGGGCCACGCCGGCGGCGGCGAGCGCGGCGGCGGTGCCGCGAGTGGCGACGATGGAGAAGCCGAGCCCGGCCAGGAGCTTCGCCAGCTTCGATCGCGCGCGGCTTGTCGGCGTCACGCACGCTGATGAAGACCTTGCCCTCCACCGGCAGCCTGACGCCCGCGGCGAGCTGCGACTTCAGGAACGGCCTCCGCGAACGTCTCGCCGACGCCCATCACCTCGCCCGTCGACTTCATCTCCGGACCGAGGATCGTGTCGACGCCGCGGAACTTGATGAACGGAAAGACCGCTTCCTTGACCGAGAAGTACGGCGGGACGATCTCGCCGGCGATGCCCTGCGCCGCGCAGCGTCTGTCCGACCATGCAGCGGGCGGCGATCTTGGCGAGCGGACGGCCGGTCGCCTTCGACACGAACGGCACCGTGCGCGAGGCGCGCGGATTGACCTCGAGCACGTAGATGAGGCCCTCCTGGATCGCGAACTGGACGTTCATCAGCCCGACGACGGAAAGCCCGCGCGCCATCAGCGCCGGTCTGCCGCCGGAGCTCCTCCTGGGTGGCCTCCGACAGCGAGTACGGCGGCAGCGAGCACGCGGAGTCGCCCGAATGCACGCCCGCCTGCTCGATGTGCTCCATGATGCCGCCGATCACGACGTTCTCGCCGTCGCACGAGCGCATCGACGTCGACCTCGATCGCGTCGTTCAGAAAGCGGTCGAGGAGCACCGGCGAATCGTTCGACACCTTGACCGCCTCGCGCATGTAGCGCTCGAGATCGCGGCGGTCGTGGACGACTTCCATCGCGCGCCCGCCGAGCACGTACGACGGCCGCACGACGAGCGGATAGCCGATCTCGTCGGCGGCGCCGATCGCCGCGGCTTCGGTGCGCGCGGTGCGATTCGGCGGCTGGCGGAGCTTCAAACGGTGCAGCATCTGCTGGAAGCGCTCGCGGTCCTCGGCCATGTCGATCATGTCGGGCGACGTGCCGATGATGGGCACGCCGTTCTTCGCGAGATCGCGCGCGAGCTTCAGCGGCGTCTGGCCGCCGTACTGGACGATGACGCCGAACGGCTTCTCGACGTGGACGATCTCGAGCACGTCCTCCAGCGTGAGCGGCTCGAAGTACAGCCGATCGGACGTGTCGTAGTCGGTCGACACCGTCTCCGGATTGCAGTTGATCATGATCGTCTCGTAACCGTCTTCGCGCAGCGCCATCGCGGCGTGCACGCAGCAGTAGTCGAACTCGATCCCCTGCCCGATCCGGTTCGGGCCGCCGCCCAGCACGATCACCTTCTTCCGGTCGGTCGGCGCGGCTTCGCATTCCTCTTCGTAGGTCGAATACAGGTAGGCGGTCTGCGTTGCGAACTCGGCGGCGCAGGTGTCGACGCGCTTGTAGACCGGGCGCAGGCCGAACTCGTGCCGCCGCGCCCGCACGGCGCCCTCGTCGACCTTGAGGAGGTGCGCGATCCGCCGGTCGGCGAAGCCCATGCGCTTCAGCGCGCGCAGGTCGTCGCGCGACAGGTCCGGCAAGCGAGCGCTGTTCCAGCCGCAGCTCGACGTCGACGATCTCCTTGATCTGCGCCAGGAACCACGGATCGATCTTCGTGTGCCGGTGAATCTCCTCGATCGACATCCCGACGCCGAACGCGTCGGCGACGTACCACAGCCGCTCGGCGCGCGGATACGCGAGCTCGTCGCCGATCTTGTCCGGATCGACCGGTCTTGAGATTGAAGCCGTCGACGCCGGTCTCGAGGCCGCGCAGCGCCTTCTGCAGCGACTCCTGGAACGTGCGGCCGATCGCCATCACCTCGCCGACCGACTTCATCTGCGTGGTGAGCCGGTCGTCGGCCTGCTTGAACTTCTCGAAGGCGAAGCGCGGCACCTTGGTGACGACGTAGTCGATCGTCGGCTCGAAGGACGCCGGCATGGGTTTCCGTCCTGGCCGCCGTGATGTCGTTCGCGCAGCTCGTCCAGCGTGTAGCCGACCGCGAGCTTGGCCGCGACCTTGGCGATCGGGAAACCGGTGGCCTTCGACGCCAGCGCCGACGAGCGCGACACGCGCGGATTCATCTCGATCACGATCATGCGGCCGTCGGCCGGGTCGATCGCGAACTGCACGTTCGAGCCGCCGGTGTCCACGCCGACTTCGCGCAGCACGGCGATCGACGCGTCGCGCATGATCTGGTATTCCTTGTCGGTCAGCGTCTGCGCCGGCGCGACGGTGATCGAGTCGCCCGTGTGCACGCCCATCGGGTCGAGGTTCTCGATCGAGCAGACGATGATGCAGTTGTCCTTGCGGTCGCGCACGACCTCCATCTCGAACTCTTTCCAGCCGAGGAGCGACTCCTCGATCAGGAGCTCGTGCGTGGGCGAGAGCGCGAGGCCGCGCTTGCACATCTCGACGAACTCGTCCTTGTTGTAGGCGATGCCGCCGCCGGTGCCGCCCAGCGTGAACGACGGCCGGATCACCGCCGGAAAGCCGATGTCCTGCTGCACGGCGAGGGCCTGGTCGAGGTTGTGCGCGATGCCCGAGCGCGCGGAACCGAGCCCGATGCGCGTCATCGCCGCCTTGAACTTCTCGCGGTCCTCGGCCTTGTCGATCGCCTTCTTCGTCGCGCCGATCAGCTCGACGTCGAAGCGGGTGAGGATGCCTTCGCGCGCGAGGTCGAGCGCGCAATTGAGCGCGGTCTGCCCGCCCATCGTGGGCAGCAGCGCATCCGGGACGCTCGCGCTCGATGATCTTGGCGATCATCGGCCACGTGATCGGCTCGATGTAGGTGACATCCGCCATCTCCGGGTCGGTCATGATCGTCGCCGGATTCGAGTTCACCAGGATGATCGCGGTAGCCCTCCTCGCGGAGCGCCTTGCACGCCTGCGCGCCCGAGTAGTCGAACTCGCACGCCTGCCCGATGATGATCGGGCCGGCGCCGATGATCAGGATCGACTCTATGTCCGTGCGCTTTCGGCATCTCAGTGCCCGCCCGGCCGCCCGAAGGGCACTGACTGCCCCCTCGGGGGCAGCGAACGCAGTGAGCGTGGGGTCGTTCATCTCGTTACTTCGTTCCATCATCCGCAGGAAGCGGTCGAAGAGATAGCCGAGGTCGTGCGGGCCGGGGCTCGCTTCAGGATGGCCCTGGAATCCGAATGCCGGGCGATCGGTGCGCGCGATGCCCCGCAGGCTGCCGTCGAAGAGCGACACGTGCGTGATCCGCGTGTTGGGCGCAGCGTCGCGGCGTCGACGGCGAAGCCGTGGTTCTGGCTGGTGATGAGCACCTGGCCCGTGTCGCGGTCCTGCACCGGGTGGTTCGCGCCGTGATGGCCGAATTTCATCTTCACCGTCCGCGCGCCCGACGCCAGCGCCAGCAGCTGATGGCCGAGGCAGATGCCGAACGTCGGCAGGCCGGCGTCGACGATCGTCGCGATCGCGCGGATTGCGTAGGCGCAAGGCTCCGGGTCGCCGGGACCGTTCGACAGGAAGACGCCGTCCGGCGCGAGCGCGAGCGCGGCCTCCGCGGTGGTTTCGGCGGGCACCACCGTCAGGCGGCATCCGCGCTCGACCAGGAGGCGCAGGATGTTGTGCTTGATGCCGAAGTCGTAGGCGACGACGTGAAAGCGCGAGCTGCCGGCGTCCGGAAGCCCGCGCCCAGCGCCCAGGCGCCGGACGGTCCAGTCGTAGGCCGACGTGCAGCTCACCACCTTCGCGAGATCCTGTCCCGTCATCGCCGGCGCCGCCTTCGCCCGCGCGACGGCATGCTCGACTCCTGCGTCGCCCACGGCGGCGCCCGCGAGAATGCAGCCGTTCTGCGCGCCCTTCTCGCGCAGCAATCGCGTGAGCTTTCGCGTGTCGAGGTCGGCGATCCCGACGATGTTGTGGTCCGCGAGATACGCGCCGAGATCTCCGGCCGAACGGAAATTCGACGCCTGACGAGGCAGGTCGCGAATGACGAGCCCGGCCGCGAACGGGCGCCGCGATTCGACGTCCTCCGCATTCACGCCGACGTTGCCGATGTGCGGATACGTGAGCGTGACGATCTGCCCGGCATAGCTGGGGTCCGTCAGGATTTCCTGATACCCGGTCATCGCGGTGTTGAAGACGACTTCGCCGACCGTCGCGCCCTGCGCGCCGATCGCCCGGCCGCGAAACACCGTGCCGTCGGCCAGCGCCAGCACGGCGGGCGCGGTCGCGGGAAACAGCGCGGGCGGACGGCGGCGGCAGTCGAGGTGGGCATGGTGATGGGGGCGAATCGGCTCTGGCAAGAATGCCCAGGGGTTCGCGGGATCCGGACGTGCGAAGCGGGAACGCCAGCGTCACCCGCAGCCGTTCCCGCTTCAAAGCAGCTGATTATACCGGCCTGGGGACGGCGTTACAACCGCGCAGCCGGCGTCTACGGACGGGTCAGTACGCCGCCGAAAAGCCGCCGTCGACGTACAGCACATGGCCGGTCACGTAGTCCGCCGCGGACGAGGCGAGGAACACCGCCGCACCGGCAATCTCCGGAGGATCGCCCCATCGTCCGGCCGGCGTGCGGCGCGCGACCCAGGCCGAGAACTCCGCGTCCTCGATGAGCGGCGCGTTCATCTCGGTCTTGAAAAATCCCGGCGAGATGCCGTTCACCTGAATGTTCGACGGCGCGAGCTCCACGGCGAGCGCGCGCGTCAGCATCCGCAGCGCGCCTTTGCTGGCCGCGTAGGGAACGATGTGGGGCCGTCCCAGGTCGGCCGCGAGCGAGCACATATTGACGATCTTGCCGCGCCCGCGCGCTTTCATCGCCGGCAGCAGCGCTCGCGTGACGAGAAACGGACCGTCGAGGTTCGCCGCCATCAGCGCCCGCCATTCCTCCGGCGTGAATTGCTCCAGCGGCTTGCTCTGGTTCATCGCGGCGTTGTTGACGAGGATGTCGATCGGGCCCACGCGTTCCTCGACGTCTCGCGATGCCCGCCGCGACGGCGGCGGCGTCGGTCACGTCGAACGGCGCCTCGGCCGGCGACGATGCCTTCAGCCGCCAGCGCTTCCGCGCCGCGCGCGAGCTTTGTCGCGGTTGCGGCCGTTCAGCACGACATGCGAGCCGGCGCGACCGAGGCCGCGCGCAATCGCGAGGCTGAGCCCCGACCCGCCGCCCGTGACGAGCGCGCGCGTACCCGAAAGATCGAAGGGATCGCTGCGAGTGCGCACTCGGCGCAGCACTGCTGACCTGAGCGCCCAGCGACGCCCTCGAGGGCATGTCGACCGGCAAGAGCGTCGGGCGTTCATCTAGCCGAAACGCCCGCATGTCGGCAGACGGCGGCGCCACGGCGCGCGCAGCGACGCGTGCGCGCAGCGCGCCCGGCGGCGAAGTTCTGCCGCGACGTCGCCTTGTGCGCGAGCTCGATCCGCTCGCCGGCGCCGGCGAAGACCACGGTGTGCTCGCCGACGACGTCGCCGCCGCGCAGCGCGGCGAAGCCGATCGTGCCTTCCTTGCGCGCGCCCAGTCGCGCCTCGGCGCGCCATGACAGCGCATTCGGCGAGCTGCCGTCCGGCGCCGTGCGCCGCCGCCTCGCCGAGACCGAGCGCGGTGCCCGACGGCGCGTCGACCTTGTGCCGATGGTGCATCTCGACGATCTCGATGTCGTAGGCGGGACCGAGCTGCCGCGCCGCCGACTCGACGAGCGCGAGAAGCACGTTGACGCCGACGCTCATGTTCGGCGCGAAGACGATGGGGATCTCCCGCGCGTACGCCGGCGAGCTCGGCCTTCTGCGCCTCGGAGAAGCCCGTCGTGCCCACGACGGCGCCGGTGCCGTGCCGCGCGCACAGCGCCGAGATGGGCGAGCGTTGCCTCCGGGCGCGTGAAATCGATCAGCACGTCGGCGGCCCGCGCCGCGGCATCGACATCGGCGCCGACCGTCACGCCGGTCGCGCGGCCGGAACCGCTCGCCGGCGTCGCGTCCCACCGAGGCGCTCCGCGCGACGTCGAACGGCGGCAACGAGCGAGCTACGCGGAATCGGCAAGGACGGCTTCGATCAGCGCCTGGCCCATCTTCCCGCCGGCGCCCGCGATGGCGATCCGCACCGCCGCGCGTCATTTCTTCTTGAAGATGTCGAGGAACTGTTCCCACCACGAGCGCGGATCGGACCACGCGCCCTCGCCGGCGGTGATCGCCGCGGCCGACTTGTTGAGCTCGGCGATCGAGATCGGCATTTCGTCGCCCTCCCAGCGCGCGAGCTTGTCGTCGACGAAATAGACGGTGAACGTCCGGTGCTCGCGGACCACGCCCTGCCGCGTGAACTCGTAGACGTAGTCCCAGCGGTTGTCGCGGAAGAGCGCTCACGACGAGCGGCGTGCCGAGGCTGCTGCCGCACCTGGGTCTTCGTCTGGCCGACCTTGAGCTTGTCCACCATGTCCTGGGACAGGTAGTTGCCCTGGTTGATGTCGAGCATGTAGACGCCGCACGTGCGCAGCGTCGGCGCGTACGTGTCGATCGTCTGGCAGCCCGCGGTGAGGAGCGCGAAGGCGGCGATCGCCGCGCGCGGGAGCGCTGCCCGATGCGGCCGGAAGTCGGGGGATCAACGCGCTTGCCTGTGAATGTGACGGGTAATTGGCTATTATAGCCGTGGCTCGAGCGCGGCCGAATTTCCCGCGTACCGTGCGGCGCGCCCCGCCTATCCTGCTCAAGGCCAACACCGTAGCCGCCGACCAACGTGCCCTCGCCGAAAGATCTCAAGAACGCCGGGCTCAAGGCCACGGTGCCGAGGCTCAAGATCATCGGCATCTTCGAGTCGTCGAAGGTGCGTCACCTCACGGCCGGAGGACGTCTACCGAAGCTCCTGGCGGACGGGCCCGACATCGGCCTCGCCACCGTTTACCGCGGTGCTGACGCAGTTCGAGCAGGCCGGCCTTCTCATCGCGCCATCATTTCGACTCCGGCAAGGCGGTGTTCGAACTGAACGAAGGCCATCATCACGACCACCTCGTCTGCCTGCAAGTGCGGCCGCGTCGAGGAGTTCTACGACGCCGCCATCGAGAAGCGGCAGAATGCGGTGGCGCGCGAGCGCGGTTTCGAGATCTCCGGGCACGCGCTCTACCTCTACGCCGAATGCGTGAAGCCGCGCTGTCCCGTACCGCAAGGCGGACGAAGACCGACTGACCAGTGCAGGCTGAGTCGATGTCCGTCGCGGCGGTCGCCGTCCGCGGCGATGACGTCCCGGCGGTTGAAGTCGGCGAAGCGAAAACCGAGCAGCCACAGCGCGCCGAAGTAGGCGCCGGCGCCCGCGCGCGCACACCACCGGCCAGCCGGCCGACCTTCTCCCAGAGCGTCGCGCGCGAGCCAGAACGACGTCGGGCCGCCGAGCCAGAGCAGCACCGCGGCGAGCACGAACAACGCGACGACGAGCTTCGCGACGAAGAGCGGCCAGCCCGCGACGCGGCGTGTAGATACCGCGCCTGGCGCAGGAACCAGAACAGGAGTCCCGCGTTGAAGCAAGCGCCGATCGACGTCGACAGCGTGAGGCCCGCGTGTCCGATCCGGATACATCAGGATCAGCGCCAGCGATCTGCGAGACGAGCACGGTCGCGAACGCGATCTTCACCGGCGTGGCCATCGCCTGCCGCGCATAGAAGCCCGGCGCGAGGATCTTCACCACGATGAGGCCGAGGAGGCCGACGCTGTAGCCCAGCAGCGCGTCGCGCGTCTGCAACACGTCGTTGACCGGAGAAGCGGCCGTACTGGTAGAGCGTCGACACGAGCGGGATCGCCGAGCACCCACAGCGCGACGGCCGCCGGCAGCGCGAGCATGAACGCGAGGCGCAGTCCCCAGTCCAGCAGCGACGAGTAGTGCTCGGCGCTTCGCGTCGGCATGCAATCTTCGCGAGCGACGGCAGGAGCACTGTGCCGAGGCGACGCCGAGGAGCGCGCTCGGAAATTCCATCAGCCGGTCGGCATAGGTGATCCACGAGATGCGGCCGTCGCCCAGCGCGCGGCGCGAGCTGCGTGTTGATGAGCGCCGAGATCTGCGCCGCCGACACGCCGATCACCGCCGGCCCCATCGCCAGCAGCACGCGGCGCACGCCCTCGTCGCGCCAGTCGAAGCGCGGCCGGCTCAGCATCCCGATCTGCGCGCAGCGGTCGAATCTGCAGCGCGAGCTGCGCGACGCCGCCGATCGAGCACGCCCCACGCCAGCGCCTTGATCGGCGGATCGCAATACGGCGCCAGAAAGAGCGCCGCGCCGATGATCGAGACGTTGAGCAGGACCGGGGTGAACGCGGGAATCGCGAAGCTGCCGGTAGACGTTGAGCACGCCGCCCGGCGAGCGATACCAGCGAGACGAAAAGAAGATACGGAAAGACGATGCGGATCATCTCCGCGGTCAGCTCGACCTTGCCGGGCGTTTGCGCGAATCCCGACGCGAGCACGTAGACGAGCCACGGCGCGGCCAGCACGCCGATGAGCCGTCAACGCGAGCAGCACGATCGCGAGCAGCGTGCCGACGCGCCCGACGAGCGCGCGCGTCTCGTCATCGCCGCGCGGTGCCGGCGGTACTCGGCGAAGATCGGCACGAACGCCTGCGCGAAGGCGCCCTCCGCGAACAGCCGGCGCAGGATGTTGGGCAGGCGGAACGCCGCCTCGAACGCGTCCATCTGCATTCCGGCGCCGAACGCGGCTGCCTTGAGGCTTCGCGGGCGAGCCCGGTGATCCGCGCGACAGGAGCGTCATTCCGCTGACCGTCGACAGCGCCCGCAGCAGGTTCAATGGCTTGCTCCGGCGAGGCTGGCGAGCTGCTTCGGGCGCGCGGACGGCGGCAGGGCGGACAGCGCGGAAGTGGAAGCGGTTGAGCATGCGACCGGAACGGTCGGGAGCGCGACGCAGCGGCGGGCGCCGTTGCGCGGTGCGCGGTAAGCTCGCTATTATGCTTGGTCTCTTTCGGCTACTCAGACACGCAAAGGAATTTCGACTCATGGCGAACAGCGCCCAGGCAGGAAGCGCGCCCGGCAAGCGGGGCAAACGCAGAACAAGCACACGCGAGCCTGCGGTCGTCACGTGCGAACCGCCGTGAAGCAGGTCCGCAAGGCGATCGAGGCCGGCGACAAGAGCCGCGCGCGATGGAAAATTGAAGTCGTCGCAGAGCGGTGATCGACCGCATCGCGGACAAGAAGATCGTCCACAAGAATCTCGCATCGCGGACGAAGTCGCGTCTCGCGCATGCGATCAAGGCCGCGGCCCGGCCGGACGCTCAATCCTGACTCGCGGGCGCCTCCCGGCGCCCTTTTCCGTTGTCGCAGCCGAACAGTCCCTGAGCGCCGTTCCGGCGCTGGCGCGGCGAGGCGCCCCTCGTCCCCGTCGTCCCAATGGCCCTTCCAGTGTCAGGACACACGGGCACTGGCTGAGGTATCGCTTGGGTCCCGTCATTTGCCTTGTCACGGCAGGCGAGGCGCATTCGCTCCAGAAGCTGCACGGGCGAGGCCCGCGCCGTGGCAATTGGCGCAGTGCGAAGACTTCGTGCCGTCGATGCCCACCGCCCTTCACGCCGCCGCCAGGCCTCCTGAACCACGGCGCCGCCGGCTGTCGAACGGCGCGCAGCCACCGCCGCCGCATCGGCGAGGGTTTCGCCCTTGGGCGGCGCGTGGTCGGGGCTGGTCGCCCGCGCCGTCCGTGCCACCGCGCAGCCACGGGCTTCGCATCTCGCGCGCTGTTCGCGGGCCGCGGCGCCCGCAAACCCGGGGGAGTCCGCCTACACCCAGGCGAGGAGAGTCGAGCGTTACGCGCCGGATCTATCCGAAACGCCGCGCGCCAGGAAGAGGCAGCGGCGCTTCTCGCGCGTGCCGACGCGTCGCCGGCGACCGAGCGTCGCTGGCGTCTACGCGCTGTACGGTCAGGCGATCGTCGCGCATCCGGCAAGCAGGCACGCGGAGGCGTTGGCGTGCCGCTGACCGTCTGGAGCGCGAAGCACGCGATTCGTCGGACAGTCCAACACTGGCCGCCGCCCGGCCCATCCGGGCATCGGCGGAATGGACCGGCTGGCAGATGCCGCCGAGGCGAACGCCTATCGCCAGAGGCGCCTGAGGACGCTGGGCTGCAGGGCACGCCGGACGTCTACCTCGCCAAATGTACTGGGCCGCGATATCGATCGGCGTCACGGCGAAGAGCCGGGGCCACGCTGCGGAATCGCTCGGCGCGCTGCGGGACGCACCGTCGGCGCCGAGCGCGTCGACAGCCGCAATTCCGGCGGTCAGGCGGCGCTCTACCAGCTGTCCAATCTGTATCTCCGGCCGAAACAGCCGCAGAGCGATGCGCCGACGCGAGCCTTTCCGCGTACCAGCTTCGGCGGATCCGCGGGTAGCCACGCCGGCGATGGTGAAGGCGCGCACAGTGCGTGAATCCGCCGCGCCCGAGATGCTCGGCGAGCCGGCGCGGGAGCTCGTGCGGCGCGATGGAAGAGGCGCTCGGCCTCGCCCGCCGGTCGAAATCCGGAGTGGGCGATAGGCCTCCTGCGCTCATCAACCTCGCCGACATCAGGCTGCGGCGCAAGGATTTCGGCGAGGCGCTGGCCTTTCGCGCCGATCGCTCGCACTCGCGGTCGACTACAACGACGCATCGGCCTCGCTCGCCACTAGCAAGGCAAACATCGGACTTGCGCTGTTCGGCCTCGGCCGTGCGAGCGAAGGCAAACGCTGCCGAGGACAGCGCTCGCGGAATACGATACGCAGCCGGCGCCACTGCCGGAGATCGCGTCGCTCTGGGCGAATACGGGCAATCACCTCGAGAAAGCCGGCGAGCTACCAAGGACCGCGCTCGCGTTTTACCACCGCGAGCGCAAGCTCTACGAGGAGATGGCCGCCGCGGCGCACCAGAGATCGGTGCTCGAGATGCAGGAAAAAGCGAGTCCGACAAGAGGCGGCGCGAGATCGAGGTTCCTGAACCGCCAGAACGCGCTCAACTCGGCGTGCCGAGAACCAGGCGCTGCGCGAACGCGCGTAGTGGCTGTTCGCGCGCGGTCTTCGCGATCGCGCTCACGTCGTGACCGGCATCTACTACCGGAGGCTGCGTGTGAACAACGGCCTCCTCGCGCAGAAGGGAACCGGGAACTAGCGTGCCGAGCAGCCGCGACCCGCTGACCGGGCGCTCTGCCAACCGGCGCTACTTCCGGAATTCATGCGCGACGCGCCGCCGCGGCCGGAGCGCCGCCACGACGCGGCGCGCGACAGGAAGGCTGGTCAGCGCGCTGCTGCTGATCGACATCGACCTGCTTCAAGCAGACCAACGACCGGTACGGCCACGCGGCCGGCGACGCGGTGCTGGTGGCGGTCGGCCGCCGGCTGCGCGAGACGCTGCGGGAAACCGACATGATCGTGCGCTGGGGCGGCGAGGAGTTCTCGTCTTCGTGCCGGCGACCAGCGCCGACAAGCTGGACGAGATCGCGGCGCGCATCATGGCGGCCATCGCGCTGGGAGCCGATCGAGCTACAAGGGCACTCGATCCGGGTCACCGCATCCGATCGGCTACGCGCCGATGCCGCTGCCGCCGGAGGACATCCATCTGCCGTGGGAGCGCGCCGTCAGCCTCGTCGACATGGCGCTCTACATGGCGAAGCTCCACGGCCGAAACTGCGCGTACGGCATCCGCCGGCTGCGCCGCAGCGACGACGAGGCGATGGCCCGGATCGAGCGCAATCTCGGAGTCGGCGTGGGCGAACGGCATGGTCGAGATGCACCTCGAGGCCGGCCCGCGATCGACGCCGGCGAGTCGCGGACGGCGACTCCCGTCGCATGCTGCGTCGGCGTCACCCGCAAGCGACGCCGAACGGCGGGTAGCGTAGACGCTCGTTCTGCTGCGGTCGGCAGCATGCCGCTGCGGCGCTGCACGCGTGCGCGCATAAGCAGATGCCGATCCGACCGGCCCGACGCATGCTAGAGTCGCGGTTCGACCTCGATGGGTGCGTTGCCCACGCACCGCCGATCCGCCATGCCCGCCGCGCCGCCCGAAGCACTTCCTGCAGATCAGCGATTTCACGCGCGACGAGTTCGACCATCTGTTCGCGCGCACCCGCTGGATCAAGGACCGGTTCAAGCGCTACGAGGCTCTACCAGCCGCTGCGCGACCGCACGCTCGCGATGGTGTTCGAGAAGGCGTCGACGCGCACGCGCGTGTCGTTCGAGGCCGGCATGAACCAGCTGGGCGGCATCGCGATCAACCTGAACCGCGGCGACACGCAGCTCGTCGCGCGGCGAGCCGATCGAGGACGTCGCGCGCGTGATCTCGCGCATGGTCGACGTCGTGATGATCCGCACGTTCGAGCAGACGATCATCGAGCGCTTCGCCGCGCATTCGCGCGTGCCGGTGATCAACGGCCTCACCAACGAATACCATCCGTGCCAGATCCTCGCCGACATCTACACGTACATCGAGCACCGCGGCTCGATCCGCGGCAAGACGGTCGCGTGGATCGGCGATTCGAACAACGTCTGCCACACGTGGCTGCAGGCGGCGGCGATCTTCGACTTCGCCGTGCACGTGTCGACACCGCCGGGCTACGAGGTCGAGCCGACGCGCACGGCGTCCGCGGCGATCGAGCCGCTTCGGAGCGTTCGCCGACCCGATGGACGCGTGCCGCGGCGCCGATCTCGTCACGACCGACGTGTGGACGAGCATGGGCTTCGAGGCGGAGAACGACGCGCGCCAGCGCGACTTCGCGGACTGGCAGGTCGACGCCGACATGATGCGCAGGCGAAGCCCGACGCGCTGTTCATGCACTGCCTGCCGCGCGCATCGCGGCGAGGAAGTCGCCGCCGACGTGATCGACGGGCCGCAGAGCGTCGTGTGGGACGAGGCCGAGAACCGGCTGCACGCGCAGAAGGCGCTGCTCGAGTACTCTCGTCTGCGGCCGCATCGAATCCTGAGGGAGATCGCGATGATCGATCACATGGGCATCAGCGTTCTCGAAGCTGGCACGCAGCAAGGCGTTCTACCGCGCGCGCGCTGGCGCCGCTCGGCTACGACGTCCTGATGGAATGGGAAACGTTCGCCGGCTTCGGCGTCGCCGCCCAAGCCCGATTTCTGGATCGGCCGAGGGCGCGCCCAACGTGCCGCCGGTCCACGTGCGCGTTCCGCGCCGATACGCGCGCACAGGTCGACGCGCTTCTACAAGGCCGGCAATGGCCGCGGGCGGCCGCGACAACGGCGCGCCCGGCATCCGCACCGCACTACCATCCCGAACTACTACGGCGCGCTTCGTGCTCGATCCGGATGGGCACAACATCGAGGCCGTGTGCCATCCCCGGCTGACCTGGAGCGCTTCGTCCGGACTCGCATGAAGACTCCGATGCTTCGCTGTCGCTCCACGCACTGCGCTGCGCGCTGTGCATCGGCGCCATCGCCGATGCAGGCTTGCGCAGGCGTGGCCCGACAAGCCGATCAAGTTCGTCGGTCTCGGCGCCGGCGGGCAGCTCGCTCGACGCGCTCGCCCGCGCGATCGGCGACCAGTTGAAGGACCGCGCTGGGCCAGCCGGTCATCGTCGAGAACAAGCCGCGCGGCGGGCGGCACCGTCGCCACCAGCGGAGGTGGCGAAGGCGGCGCCGGACGGCATACACGATGCTGCTCGGATTCAACGGACCGCTGGCGTTCGCGCCGCTGCTGTCGAAGCTGCCTCACGACGTGCGAAGGACCTGGCGCCGGTGATCATCACGTCGAGCCAGCCCAACGTGCTCGCCGTCTACGCCGACGCTGCCGGTGAAGACCGTGCAGGAACTCGTCGCCTGGGCGAAGGCCAATCCGGGCAAGCTCTCCTATGCGTCCGTCGGCAACGGCAGCTCGTCGCACCTCAACATGGAGCTGCTCAAATCCGTCGCCGGATTCGACGCAGTGCACGTTCCTTTCAACGGCTCGCCTGCCGGCGGACGGCGACGATCGAGGCGAGACGCAGGCGATGTTCGCGGTGATGCAGCCGTTGCAGGCGCAGGTGCAGGCGGGCAAGCTTCGCGCGCTCGCCGGTGACGACGGCGAAGCGCTTCCCGCTGCTCCCCGACCTGCCGACGATCGCCGAGTCGGGCTACCCCGGCTTCGAGGCCCTCGCCTGGAACGGCGTGATGGTGCCGGCCGCGACGCCGAAGCCGGTCATCGCGCGACTCAACGCCGAAATGAACGCGATCCTGAAGCAGCCCGACGTCATCGAGAAGATGCAGGCGTCCGGCTTCGATCTCATCGGCGGCACGCCCGAGGACTTCGGCAACCTCATCAAGCGCGAGACCGACACCTGGACGCCGGCGATCCGGAAGCTCGGCCTCAAGGTGGACTGGAATCACCCCCACGCTCACTCTGCGTGGCGCCGAACCCTACTTCGACTCGGTATCGCCGTCCGGTGAGCCGGGGCAGCGGCGAGTCTGCCGGAGGACGCAGAGCCCGGTCTTCATGTAGGTCAGGAGCTTCTCGCGGTGTCGGCGATGTCGAGGTTGCGCATCGTGAGCTGGCCGATGCGGTCCTGCGGCGTGAACGCCGACGCGCCCTTCTCCATCGTCAGCCGCTCGGGCTTGTAGGTGAGGTTCGGGCTCGTCGTGTCGAGGATCGAGTAGTCGTTGCCGCGGCGCAGCTCGAGCGTCACCTCGCCGGTGATCGCGCGCGCGACCCAGCGCTGCGCGGTCTCGCGCAGCATCATCGCCTGCGGGTCGAACCAGCGGCCCTGGTAGAGCAGCCGGCCGAGGCGGCGGCCGTTGTCGCGGTACTGCTCGATCGTGTCCTCGTTGTGGATGCCGGTGACGAGCCGCTCGTAGGCGATGAAGCAGCAGCGCCATGCCGGGCGCCTCGTAGATGCCGCGGCTCTTGGCCTCGATGATCGCGGTTCTCGATCTGGTCGCTCATGCCGAGGCCGTGGCGGCCGCCGATCGCGTTGGCTTCGAGCACGAGCGCCACCGGTCGGCGAACGTCGACGCCGTTCAGCGCGACCGGGCGGCCCTCGTCGAAGCGGATCGAGACGGTCTCCGGCTTGACCGACGACGTCGTCGCGCCAGAACGCGACGCCCATGATCGGCTCGACGATCGTGATGCCGCTTGTCCAGGAGCTCGAGGTCCTTCGCCTCGTGCGTCGCGCCCAGCATGTTCGAGTCGGTCGAGTACGCCTTCTCGGCGCTCATCTTGTAGCCGAAGCCGGCGCGGTTCAGGTACTCCGACATCTCCCTGCGGCCGCCGAGCTCGTCGATGAACGCCTGCGTCGAGCCACGGCTTGTAGATGCGCAGCTTCGGGTTCGCGAGGAGCCCGTAGCGGTAGAAGCGCTCGATGTCGTTGCCCTTGAACGTGCTGCCGTCGCCCCAGATGTGGACGTCGTCCTCGCGCATCGCGACCACGAGCATCGTGCCGGTGACCGCGCGCCCGAGCGGCGTCGTGTTGAAGTACGGCGAGCCCGCCGGTGGAGATGTGGAACGCGCCGCGCCTGCAGCGCCGCGATGCCCTCGGCGACGAGCGCCGCGCGGCAATCGATGAGCCGTGCGGCTTCTCGGCGCCGTACAGCAGCGCCCGGCGCGGGATCTCGTCGTAGTCGGGCTCGTCAGGCTGGCCGAGGTTCGCGGTGTACGCGTACGGGATCGCGCCCTTGCGCGCGCATCCAGTGCAGCGCGGCGCTCGTGTCGAGACCGCCGGAAAACGCGATGCCGACTTTCACTGGCCGACCGGAAGATCCTGCAGGATGCGCGACATGGGCGGAGAGTCTCGCAGTCTGAAACGGGTTATTCTAGCCGAGTCGTTTTCGGCCGAGAGACGACGCGCAGCCGCGGGCACGAGCGCCGGGCGATATGGCGCACCTGCAGCGGAATGCGCGGTGGCGCGAATAGTACGACCCAAAAACGCCACATCCCTGCCGCGGAATGCGTGCACGGGTTGCGCGGGCTATTCGACTTCGAACGCGTGTAGCCGCAGGTCACGCCGGACGGCGCGGACACGGGCGCGTTGGCCGCCTTGTCTTCGCCGCTGTCCGACGCCGCGCTTCTCGAGCTCCACGAGCCGGGCAGCGCGTCTGCCCATCCGTGACGGCGGTCAACACCTCGTTCACACCGCCGCATATTTGGATTCGCCGCTACTGACCCTGCGCGTTTACCCAGCAAACAAGTCTTTGCGCGATCGCGGTTTTCGTCGGGCCGAAGCGCCGCGGCCCGTCATTTGCGATCGCATTCGCGGTCGTCGCATCCGCTCCGCGTTGGCGGCTAACGCCGAAAGTTCAAATTACCTACGATGACGCTGCGGGACGCCTGGAGCTGCGACGATGTCGCCGGCGCCATCGTTCCAGCTCAACAAACTGCGCTGCAGAAGGATCCGTACACATGCTCGCCGCTTATCGCTGATGGGCAAGGCACGGCTCAGAAACGCCGCAGCGTTGACCCGCGGGGCCGAAACCGCAGCATTCGAGATACAGCGCTGGAAGCGCGGTGCCGACCGGACGGAGATTGGCTCTGCCCCTGGCCCAAAGCGCCTATGCCGGTCAGGGCAGAGTCCGGCTGCTGCTCGAAGGCGGATTGTCCCTGCGGGGCTGCCAAGAGGCAGAGCCAAGTCGATTTGCTCATTCTGCGGCAGCCGCGCAAGCGGACCTGGGCAAAGGCGGCGGACGCGGTGCGCTCGCTGGTCGAAGCGCGGGCGCTCGATCCCGTCAGTCGGTCGCCGTGCGGCTGGCGCTTTGGTACGAATGTGCTGTTGCGCACCGGTGACAAGACCCGGGCGACGCGTTTGTTGCTAACGACAACCATCAAGCTCGCCCCTCGAATTCGAGCCGTATGGAATCTGCGCGCTTCACGCTCGCCACCTCGGCGGCAATTTGCCGCGGCGGCCCTGGCGGACTACGGGAAGGCGAGTGCTCTCGACTCCCGCAACGTGGATGCACTGGTCGCGCAAGCCCGGAATGCTTTGCTCGAATCTCGGGCGGTTGGCGGAGGACCCGTGCGACGCTAACTGCCAATCTTCAAAGCAGAGTGGCGGCCGGCAGGCGACGCGCGCGGTTCTATCTGCAGGCGGTCGCGGCAAGTCGCGTGAATGACGACGATGCCTGTGCGCGCCAAGCCCCGGCCAATGTGATCGCCGTAGCCTCCGACCTTCGGTGTCGAAGGAAGTGCTGAGTCGGCACCCGCGGTTGTTGCTGCTGGGCGGCCTGTCGCGCTGCCGGCTGGCGGAACCGCGAGAAAGCCACTCGGTATCGTATCCACTCTACGGCAAAGCTCAATCGCAGAAGCAGCCGGGGCCGGAGACAAAAACTGCTGGCGGCGCGGCATCTACCTCGACCGCGGTGATACGACCCGCGCGCTGGATTGCTCGATCCGCTGCGGGCGTCGGTTTGCCCCCAACGATCCGCAAATTTGTTCGCATGCTTTGGCGGCGGCGGGCGCATGGCACAACGGCGGTATGCCGGGCATCCGCTTACCTCAGAAAAGGGCGGTCAAGGGTTTCCGGCAGCGCCTCTGACCTTCAGCGCACTCCCGACTGCGGGGGTCCCTGTAGCCTGCTTTGGAAGCGGGCCGGGCGGAGCTCGGATTCGAAATCAGTTGCAGCAGGCGTTCGCCAAGGACCTGGCCTGAGCACACGCCGGCATGGTGCTGGCGACGCTGTACCTCGAGGCGCGACCAGCCGAAAAGGCGCTCGAGGGCGATCGATGCGGTGGTCCGGCGCGCCCCGAAAAACGTCGATGCCATCAACATGCAGGGCATCGTGCGCGTGGCAACCGGAGACAGGGGTGGCCGGTGGCCTGCCGCCAGAGCTATCTCGCGCTCAATCCGAAGTATCACGCGGCCCGTCTCGAAATCTTGCGCGGCTCGATATCGGCGAGGGAAAGCTGGACGCCGCTCGGCTCGCCTTGACGGAAATGCTCAAGACCAATCCGACGAACGGGGTTTTGATGATCGAACTGGCTCAGCTGGAAGAGCAGGCCGGGCATTACAGGAGGCCACCGGCTGGCTGGAGAAGGCGCCTGACAATCCGCGCCGCAGCGGGTGAGTGCCGGCGTTTACCTGAGGTGGGTTGCTGGTGCGCCAGCGCGACTTCGAACGAGAGCCGTCAAAGTCGCCAAGGACGCCGTAAACCGCGCACCGAAGGATCTGCCGCGCTATATGCCCTCGCGCGCGCGGAGCTCGCCGCCGCGGCGACGCTCGTGGCGCCCGGCAAACGCTTGGGGGTGATGGGCCCCGTGGCGGGCTTCGACGAAGGCCGCCAACCTGGACATCGCCAGACTGCAGTTCATGGCCGGCGATCGGGAAAATGCGACGTATACACTCGGCAAAGTCCTGCAGGAGAGCCCGGACTATCTGCCCGCGCTTGTGCTGCTTACCGAAGCGGGAGATCGCTGGCGGCGATTATGTCAAGGCCGAGCAAAACGCGAAAAAGATCGCGGAGCGCTTTTCCCGCCCGCGGATTGGGCGCTGCGTCTGCTTGGCGACCTTGCGGCTGCGCGCGGCCAATACAATCCGCGATCGCGAGTTATCGTGCTTCGCTGGCAAAGAAAGGAGCCCGATACGGTGCTTGCGTCTGTATCAAGCCGCCCTGCGTGCCGGAGATCCCGCAGCTTTGATTTTTATAGAACAATGGTCGATGGGACAATCCACGAGGATCTCATTGTCCTCCGCGCCGGTTGCCGACGGCCGCCTGCGCGCGGGCAATCTGGCAGGAGCACGGTCGGACTACGAGCGCCTCCTGCGAGCGCAATCCGAATGACGTCGAAATTCTGAACAATCTCGCCCAGGTTGCGAACCGGCAGGGTGACAAGTCGGCACTGGGATACGCCGAACGGGCGTATCAATTGGCAAACACGAACGCCGCTGTTCTGGACACAATCGGGTGGGTGCTGGTCCGCCAGGGCCAGCTTGACCGGGGAACGAGCCTTTTGCGCGACGCCCGGCTGCGCGATTCGTCGAACCCGGAATCCGGTACCACCTTGCCGTGGCGCTGTCGCGGTCCGGAGCGCGATGCCGAGGCGCGGAGGGAGCTCAACGAGGGCCTCAAGGGTGGGGCGCGCGTTCACGGACGAAGAGCTCGAGAACGCGCGGCAGAAGCTCAGCCCACTGAGTCGATCGACCATGGCCGATGCGGCCCTATCCGAGGATCTGGATCGCTGGGATGCTATCGGTAATGCATCTGCTCGCTGGCGGCGATCCCGAGAAAATAGTAAATTACTGATTATGACGGATTTATTCTTGCCCGGGCCCGATAGTTGCTTCGAGACATGCAAACGCGCTGTGTCAGGCAGTGCAACGAGTAATTGTCACTGTCGATGAATCCGAGGGGAAGGCAGATCATGAAACGGAAGTCCAGGGGATTGCAGTTCTCGTCGCACCTTTGCTCCTCGCGGCAAGTCTGCCGGCTGCCGCCATCACGATTTACCAGTGGGGCGCCGGGAACTGCTCGGGCAGCGCTCAGTCGAATTGTTCCGACGCGACGACCGTCCCGGCCGGAGGCGTCACAACGACGTATATCGGCGATATCCGACTCCGGCGGGGCCACGACCGCCATTGCTGCCAACCGGCATTGGCTGCCGCCTAGTAGTGGTGAGTTACAGCGGGAACCTTGGGATTACGACTCGCGCGGGTAACAATAATCAATCCGGTGAGCCTGAGGTCCGACGAGACCACGGTAGCGCCAGACCACGCGATGGATAACGCCGGCAACTCCGGAGTTCATGCTGATGAGCTTCGCCAGCGCCGTATCGCTGCAGGATGTGCAGTTGGGTATATGAGTCGCGCGATTCGGACCTCACCGTTCTGGCTTACACCGGCGGCGGCGAGTCCCGACGTTGGCCGGGAAGGTTGACCTACAACGGATTGGTCGGGGCGGGCTGGCAATTCATCGGCAACTATGCCGATGCCTATGACAGTACAGCCAACGATCTCGGGCTTTGGAACCCAGAGCAATACGGTCGCGATCAACTGCGGGTAGCATGATGTCTTCCGAGCTACTGGCTCCGATCCGGTGCGTACAACAGCACATGGAACCCCAAACCTGTCTACCGGCAATGACTACGTGAAGCTGCTGGCGGCTTATGGCTGTGTCAGCGGCCCCGGATCCAGTCCAATGCGGCGGCGGTGGCGGCGGTCAACAGGTCCGGGCCGTCGACCGTGTGTGCTGATGGGTGCCGCGCTTCTCGAGGCTCCAGCCGACTGCATCGGCGTCGTACCGCCTGACACCCGTTGCTTTGCAGGATGTGCGCCCTGCGGGGCGAGCGACGGCGTCGCCGCCCCGTTTTCGATGTTGCACGGTCGGCCTGATCGCACGCGCTCGACGTTCCGCCACGGGAGACCGTCGCTGGCCGGGATTCCACGCGACGGCTCTATCTGGCCAACCACCGACGCGTCATGCCGGAGCTTCCCGATCTCGCGTGTGTATCGCGACGCGCTGGAGCAGCGCATCTGCGGCAAGACGCTGGAGCGGGTGCGGATCCAGAATCCCTTCGTGCTGCGGACGGCGGTGCCTCCACATCAGCCAAGCCGAAGGTCAGCGCGTCGTCGACGTACGCGCCGGCTCGGCAAGCGGATCGTCCTCGCGCTCGAGGGCGGACGCTTCTCTCGTCCTGCACCTGATGATCGCCGGCCGGCTGCGCTGGCTCGATCGCGGCGCGAAGCCGCCGGCGCGGATCACGCTGCGCGGTCTTCGAGTTCGCGACCGGCACGCTCGCGTTCACCGAAGCCGGCACGAAGCGCCGGGCGTCGCTGCACTTCGTCGTCGGCGAGGCGGCGCTCGCGGCGCTTCGACGCCGGCGGACTCGAGATCCTCGACATCGACCTCGCGGCGTTCGCCGCGCGCCTGCGAGCGGAGAACCACACGCTCGAAGCGCGCGCTGACCGATCCGCGCCTCTTCAGCGGCATCGGCAACGCCTACTCGGACGAGATCCTGCATCGCGCGCGGCCTGTCGCCGATCGCGCTCACCGAGAAGCTCGGCGACGGCGAGAGTCGCGCGCCTCTTCGCGGCGACGCGCGCCGTGCTCGCGCGAATGGATCGAGCGGCTGCGCACGCGAGGCGGGCGGCGCGTTTCCCGGAAGCGTCACCGCGTTCCGGCCCGAGATGGCGGTGCACGGCCGCTTCGGCAAGCCGTGCCCGGTGTGCGGCGCGCCGGTGCAGCGCATCGTCTACGCGCGAGAACGAGTGCAACTACTGCGCGCGCTGCCAGACCGGAGGCGTCGTCCTCGCCGACCGCGCGCTGTCGCGGCTCCTGCACAAGAGCTGGCCGCGGTCGATCGACGAGCTGCATGAACCTGCGTCACGCGGCGCGTTCCGCGCGACGGCGCCATTGGCGGTAGACTTCGGCGTTCATGCTCCCGTGCGGACGTCACACATGCCCTCGTTCGATATCGTCTCCGAAGTGAATCAGGTCGAGGTCACGCAACGCCGTCGACCAGACCAACAAGGAAGTCTCGACGCGCTTCGACTTCAAGGGCTCCGACGCGCGCGTCGAGCATGCGGACAAGGCGCTCACGCTCTTACGCCGACGACGACTTCAAGCTGAAGCAGGTCACCGACATCCTGACCGGCAAGCTCACGAAGCGCGGCGTCGACATCCGCGCGCTCAAGTACGGCACGATCGAGAAGATCTCCGGCAACAAGGTGAAGCAGGCGGTGACGGTCCGCGTCGGCATCGAGCAGGAGCTGTCGAAGAAGATCGTCAAGCTCGATCAAGGACAGCAAGATGAAGGTGCAGGCGTCGATCCAGGGCGACGCCGTGCGCGTGTCCGGCGCGAAGCGCGACGACCTGCAGAGCGCGATCGCGCTCGTGCAAGAAGTCGATCACCGATTTCCCGGTCCAGTTCGGCAACTTCCGCGACTAGATGGGCCTCCGCGCTCACCGCTCGCTGCCCCCGAGGCGAGCGCAGTGCGCCTTCGGGCGGCCGCGCGCGGGACAGCCCCTACGATCGGCTACGTTGCTGCCCCCGGTGTGCGCACAGTGCGACGGGCAGCGCGCGTGAGTGATGATCGGCTGCGTTGCCGGAGCGCATCGCGTCGCTTCCCGTCGTGCTGCGCACGTTCGCGCTCGCGGACGCGCCGCGCGTTGCCGAGCTCTGCGGCGATTGGGAAGTGGCGCGGATGACGGCGCTGATCCCGCATCCCATACCTGCTGCGAATGGCCGACGTCTTTCATCGCCGCTCGTGCCACGATGCAGGATCCGGACGGACCGCCGCACCTACGCGATCGCGCGGGCCGACGACAGGATTGCTGGTGGGCGCGGTCGGCGCTCGCGACGTCCGTCGGACGCCGGTCGATTCGACTCGGCTACTGGATAGGCCGGCCCTACTGGGGCAACGGCTACGCGACGCGCGGCGGCGCGCCATCATCGCGCTCGCGCTTCTCGCAGCCTCGACATCGACAGCGCTGCACGCGATCCATCTCGTGCGCGAATCCGGCGTCCGGGCGCGTGATGGCGAAGTGCGGAATGTCCGAAGCTTCGGCGCGGAGATGCGTCCGCATCGCGGCGGCCGGCGAGGAATTCCTCGTGTGGTCGATCGACCGCGACGCCTGGGAGCGCGGCGACGGGAGGCCGGGCTGACCACGACGCTCGCGAGCAGCCTGCGTCGGCTCGGACGAACGATTACGCGAGATCGGCGAGAGCGCCTGCGCGCGTTGCGCCGCGACCGCCGGCACGACGGCTTCGTACCGAGGGTGATCGACGCCGATGGCGAGGCCCGCGCCGCGCCGCAATGCGGCGACACCATCTGCGGATCGAGCTCGAAACGCAGGAAATGCACCGCCGCGGTCTTGGTTTCGGTTTCGCGCGGCAGATCCTCGTCGGCGATGGCATGCACGCGGGTTGCCCTGCGACCTCGATCCAGACTCGCCGCTCGATGCCGACGAGCCGCGCGAGCGCCGCGATCCGCTCGTCCGGATCCTCGTACTCGATCAGCATCGTCGCCTTCAGGTTCGTGCCGTCGGGAACGAGCGGGTTGTAGGCGTCGAGCTCGTCCTGGATGCCCGCCTCCTCGAACACCTTCTCGATCCGCAGCATTTCCTGGATCTGGTAGCGCACGGTGAGCTCGTCCTCGAAGCAGCAGGGTGACGTGCTCGCCGAGATGCACGGTGCGGGCCTTCTTGTGCGCCAGCACGCGCTCGCGGAATTCGCGCACGCGCCTTCGCGTAGGCCTCGAGCGACAGCAGGCTCTCGCGGGTGATTGCAGCCATGGCCGGCGTCAGCGGTGATCCGTGATCGGGCCGGTCTTGAACAGCGCTTCGCGCAGCTCGCTTGTCGAACACCGGGTTCTTGCCGGCGGATCCATTCGAGCGTCATCGACGCGTGCTCGATCTCTTCGTCACGGTTGTGCGCGAGAATGCCGCTTCAGCTCCGGATCGACGCACGCGTCGACGCGCTGGTTGTACCAATCGACGGCTTCCAGCTCCTCGATCAGCGAGACGACGGCGCGGTGGAAATCCATGGTCTCGGGAGAGAGCTTGTCGACGGGTTCGTGATAGCCTTCATGCGCCATTGACAAGGTGTCCCTCGCAGATTTGATCGACGGCGCCGGCGGCGCGCCCTTACAGGCCGTACGCCATGCGCAGCAGCGTCAGCGGATGCTCCTTGCGCGCCCGATGCGCGCTTCGCCTCCGCGCTCATTCCCTGCGCGATCCGGCGTCCCGCGATCGGGCAGTCGGAACAGACGAAATCGGGTTCGGTCTCGGCCATCCGCCGGAAAACCGGGCCTGCCGATCTTCATCGAGTTCGCGAAGAACTCGCGCTTCACGCCGTACGTGCCGTCGTGTCCGGCGCAGCGCTCGACCGTGTTGACGGTCGGTGCCGGGGATCCACTCGAGAACCTCGCGCGTCTTCTGGCCCGACGTTCTGCACGCGGGAATGACAGGGGATGTGGTAGCTCACCTTGCCGAGCGGCGTCGTGAAGTCCTTGCGCAGCAGTCCGTCCTTGTCGCGCAGCACGAGGTACTCGAACGGATCGAACATCGCATCGGCGACGGCCTGCACGTCCGGATCGTCCGGAAAGATGAGCGGCAACTCGTGCTTCCACATGAGCGTGCACGAAGGGACGGCGGTCAGGATGGCGTAGCCCGCGCGCGCCAGCGCCGCCAGGACCGGATGTTGACGTCCTTGAGCGTCTCGACGGACTCGAGGTCGCCGAGCTCGAGCTTCGGGCATCCCGCAGCAGGCTTCCTTCTCGACGAGCCGGTACGGGATCTCGTTGTGCTCGAGGACCCGCAGGAGGTCGTGGCCGATGCCGGGCTCGTTGTAATTGACGTAGCAGGTCGCGAAGATCGCGACCTTGCCCGGCGTGCGGGCGCCGTCCTGACCGGCCACGCGACGGAGCGTCCGCGCGGTCTCCCGGAACCGCGCGGCGTCGTACGGCGGCAAGCGCCGCGCCTTGCGGCGACGCCCAGCGCCTTGTCCATCAGCTTGCGCGCCGCCGGCGTCGTGTTGGCCTTGTTGACCATGCTGCACGACGACGGGGATCGTCGCGAGCCGGCCCACGCGGTCGGTGCTCGTCAGCAGACGGTCGCGCCACCGCGGCTTCGCCTGCCGAAACCGACCGCCTTCGCGCGCAGCATCAGGTGCGGAAAGTCGACGTTCCACGGATGCGGCGGCACGTACGGGCACTTCGTCATGTAGCAGAGGTCGCACAGGTAGCACTGGTCGACGACCTTGCCGTAGTCCGCCTTTGGCGACGCCGTCCACCTCCATCGTCTTGCTGTTGTCGACGAGGTCGAAGAGCGTCGGGAACGACTGGCACAGACTCACGCAGCGCCGGCAGCCGTGGCAGATGTCGAAGACGCGCTCCATCTCCGCGCTCGAGCGCCGCCTCGTCGTAGAACTCCGGGTTCTGCCAGTCGAGCGGATGGCGGGTCGGGCGCCTCGCAGGTTGCCTTCGCGGAGGGTCATGGCGGTCGCGTTCCTGCGACGCTCGACGCGATTCGGAAAACGTCAGTCGGACAAGTACGTCGAGCGCCTTCTGGAAACGGTTCGCATGCGACCGCTCGGCCTTCGCCAGCGTCTCGAACCAGTCGGCGATCTCGTCGAAGCCCTCGCCGCGCGCGGCCTTCGGCCATGCCCGGATACATGTCGGTGTATTCGTGCGTTTCGCCGGCGATCGCCGCCTTGAGGTTCGAGCGCGGTGGCGCCGATCGGCAGGCCCGGTCGCCGGATCGCCCACCTGCGCGAGGTAATCGAGATGGCCGTGCGCATGGCCGGTTTCGCCTTCGGCCGTCGAGCGGAACACCGCGGCGACGTCGTTCTGGCCTTCGACGTCGGCCTTGTTGCGCGAAATACAGATAGCGGCGGTTCGCCTGCGATTCGCCCGCGAACGCGGCCTTGAGGTTGTCGTGCGTCTTGGTGCCGTTGAGACTCTTCATCGTGCCTCTCCTTGCGTTGACTGCTCCATCGTCCACCCCAGTGACGACTCGACCCGACGCGCATTCTGCCGCGTCGCGCCTGTCCATACGTCCAATTGATTGTACCAATACCGTCGATAGTTTGAGTCAATCGACGCGAACGGCCGTACTTCGTCGCTTGGTACCATTGTCGATTCCGCGAGTCGCCGTCCACCACGCCGACGCCTCGAACACTCGCGGGCGTCGCGGCATCCAGGAGGAAATCTCCATGCCGCTCGATTCCGCCGAGCCTCGACGTCATCTTCCGCACCGCCCGCACGCTCCGCGCGTGGGCGCCGCGCTGCCGTCACTGACGAGACGCTGCACGCGATCCTACGAGCTCATGAAATGGGGCCCGACGTCGAGCAACTGCTGCCCTGCGCGGATCGTGTTCGTGACGACGCCGGAAGGCAAGGAGCGACTGCGAACCGGCGCTCGATCGCGGCAACGTCGCGCAGACGATGGCAGCGCCGGCTACGGCGATCATCGCGCTACGACCTCGAGTTCTACGAGAAGCTGCCGCTGCTCGTGCCGCACCGCGACGCGCGCAGCGACTTCGTCGGCAAGCCCGAGCCTGATCCGGTACGAAGCAATGCGGAGCGGGACGCTGCAGGGCGCTTATCTCATCATCGCCGCGCGCTGGAGGCGGTCAGCGGGCGTGAATCAGGACGAAGCGGCGCATCAATCGATGCGCTGGTACGCGGGGCGGCGTCAGGAATTCGACGAACGTGTCGTTGTCGACGAGCTCGGCGAAAATCGCCGCCGCGTCGTCGTACTTTCCGGCCGCATAGGCGGCGCCGAGCAGCTCGCGGATCTTCGCGACTTCCTCGGGGATCATCGCGGCCACCATCTCCTTGCGTGACCTTGCGGCCGTCGTCGAGCCTGCCTTTGGCCGAGCGGATCCACTGCCAGACCTGCGAGCGCGAGATCTCGGCGGTCGCCGCATCTTCCATCAGGTTGTAGATCGGCACCGCGCCCTGCCCGACGAGCCACGCGCCGACGTACTGGATCGCGACGTTGATGTTGAGCCGCAGGCCCTTCTCGGTGATCGGCGCTTCGGGCTCGAACTGGAGGAGGTCGCGCCGCGGTGACTTGCACGTCCTCGCGCTTCCGCGTCGCGATCTGGTTCGGGGCGGGCATCAGCCGGTCGAACGCTTCCTTCGCGACCGGCACGAGCCCCGGATGCGCGACCCAGGTGCCGTCGTGCCCCTGCGTTGCCTCGCGCTCCTTGTCGGCCTTCACTTTGGCGAACGCCTCGGCGTTCGCGGCCTCGTCGTTCTTCACCGGGATCTGCGCCGCCATCCCGCCCATCGCGTGGGCGTTGCGCCGATGGCAGGTCTTGACGAGCAGCAGCGCGTAGCTCTTCAGTGAAGTGCGTCGTCATCGTGACCTGCGCCCGGTCGCGCGAGGCAGAAGTCCGCGTTGTGGCGAAGCTTCTTGATGCACGAGAAGATGTAATCCCAGCGGCCGCAGTTGAGCCCCGCCGAATGCTCGCGCAGCTCGTAGAGGATCTCGTCCATCTCGAACGCGGCGAGCAGCGTCTCGATCAGCACCGTCGCGCGGATCGATCCGCGCGGCACGCCGAGCTCGTCCTGCGCCAGCACGAAGATGTCGTTCCACAGCCGCGCCTCGAGATGGCTCTCGAGCTTCGGCAGATAGAAATACGGGCCGCTGCCGCGCGCGAGCAGCTCCTTCGCGTTGTGGAAGAAATAGAGCGCGAAGTCGAAGATCCCGCCGGAGATGGGCTCGCCGTCGATCAGCACGTGCTTCTCCGGGCAGATGCCAGCCGCGCGGCCGGACGAAAGCACGGCGGTCTGTTCGTTGAGCTCGATACGCCTTGCCTTCGGCGGACGTGTGCTCGATGCGGCGGCGTATCGCATCGCGCAGGTTGAGGTGCCCCTGGAGGTTGTTGTCCCACTTCGGCGTGTTCGCGTCCTCGAAATCGGCCATGAACACGTTGGCGCCCGAGTTGAGCGCGTTGATCACCATCTTGCGGTCGACCGGGCCGGTGATCTCGACGCGGCGGTCGACGATGTCGGACGGGATCGGCGCGCAGGTCCAGTCGCCGTCGCGGATCGCGCGCGTTCCGGGCAGGAAATCGGGCAGCGCACCCGCATCGAATTCCGCCTGGCGCTGAGCGCGGCGAGCGAGAAGGTCCGCGCGGCGTCCGCCGAACGCGCGCTGGCAGCTTGGCCGCGAGCGCCACCGCGTCGGGCGTCAGGATCTCGGCGTACTCCGGCGTAACGCGGCCGACGACATCGATGCCGGGACCGTAAGGGAAGGGCGCATGTTCATCGGAATTCTCGCAGTGCAACGTCGAGGCTCGCCGGGCCGGAAGCGGGGCGAGCGCGATCAGCGCGGAGGCCGGTATCTGCGTTGAATCTTAACCGATATTTCGGCGCAACGGACGCTGCAGCCGCTGCACGGCCAGACGTCGTTCTACACCGGTATATGGCCAGCGCCGCTGCGGTGCATCACCAGCTCGCGGTGGCGTCGCCGGCAAGACGCTCGAGCGTGACATTCCATGACATTGTCATACGCGGGCGCTGACCCCGGTACGGCCCGACGGTGTGAACGTAGTCGCTCGCGAACACGATCATCGACCCCGGACGCATCTCGGGAGTCAGGAGGCTGGTGACGCGACCTGGCTCCTGCTGGCAACAATGCGGTATCCGGGGATCGGCGAACGACAAGCTTGCCCGCCATCGGGTCGTCGGGATCGGGATCGCCCTCGTCCAGCAGGTAGACGATGCTGACGTTCGAGCGCAGGTGGCTGTGCGGGAGGCAGTACTGCCCGTCGCGATACACGCTCGCCCAGCAGTCGTCGGTGTAGACGTCGTGCTGCGACAGCACGCGGTGGGCGAAGGAGAGCGCGCGACCATGGATGAGATCGGCCGCGGCGTGCTCCCCAGCGGTCCGGGCGGCGCACCTTCATTCCGCAGCCGCCCTTGAAGATCCAGTCGCGCCAGGACGGATTGCGCTCCATCTCGAGGATCGTCGCGACAAGCTCGCCGTGATACAGCGGGTGATCGTCGAAATGCGTCGACGCCATCATCGGCGCCGACAGCGCTTCGATGCGCTGACCCTCGGGCCACGTCGCGATTTCGCCCAAGCCGACACGGACCGCCGGCGGCAATGCCGCCTGTTCGCCGGCGGCCGGCTTGCCCTCCCGCATCCTCGGGTCTAGGCGTTCACGGCACGTCGGACCGGCTGAGCGAAAGCCAGTCGCGCTGCAGCGCGCGGTTCGCAGCGCACACGACGGCGCGCAGCGTCGCGGTGACGATGTTGCTGTCGAAGCCGACGCCGTACACGGTGCGATCGCTGCCGATGCGAAGCTGCACATAGGCAACCGCCGTGGCATCCTCGCCGCTGCCGACGCCGTGCTCGTGGTAGTTCTGCACGTGGACGTCGAAGCCCAGCGCCTTCGCGCAGCGCGTGAACGAACGCGTCGACCGGTCCGTTGCCCGCGCCCGTCAGCTCGACTTCGCCGCCCTCGATCGCAAGCCGCGCGATCATGCGCTCGACCGCTCCAGCGGCGCTGTGCTGCGTGCGATGGTCGATGAACGCGAGCGGCCCCGCCGTTGCGGCGTATTCGCGATCGAACGCCGCCCGGATCTCGGCAGCCGACAGCTCCTTGCCGGTCGCGTCGGTGATCTGCTGGATCACCTGGCTGAACTCGATCTGCAGAAGACGCGGCAGCGACAGCCCGTAGTCGCGCTCGAGCAGGTACGCGATGCCGCCCTTGCCGGACTGGCTGTTCACGCGAATCACGGCATCATAGGTGCGGCCGATGTCGGCCGGGATCGATCGGAAGATACGGCACGTCCCATTCGACGTTGCCGCGCTCGAGCTCGCGCGCGCGGGCGGCGAGACCTTTCTTGATCGCATCCTGGTGCGAGCCGGAAAACGGCGGTGAACACGAGCTCGCCGCCGTACGGATGCCGCGGGTCGAGCGGCAGCTGGTTGCAGTATTCGACCGTGCGGATCACCTGCTGGATGTCGGAAAAATCGATCCCCGGATCGACGCCCTGCGTAAAGAGGTTCAAGCCGAGCGTGACGAGGCAGACGTTGCCCGGTGCGCTCGCCGTTGCCGAAGAGGCATCCCTCGACGCGCTCCGCCCCCGCCATCAGCGCCAGCTCGGCCGAGGCGATGCCGCAGCCGCGGTCGTTGTGCGGATGCACCGAGACGATGACGCTGTCGCGGCGCGCGAGATGCCGGGACATCCACTCGATCTGGTCGGCATAGATGTTGGGCGTGGCGAGCTCGACCGTCGATGGAAGGTTGATGAATGGTCTTCTGCTCCGGCGTCGGCAGCCAGACGTCCGTCACCGCGTCGCAGATCTCCACCGCGAAGTCGAGCTCCGTGCGCGGTGAAGCTCTCCGGCGAATATTCGAGGAACCAGTCGGTGGCGGGCCGGCTCGCGATGTGGTCGCGTATCAGCTTGGCGCCGGAGACGGCAATGCCCTTGATACCGTCGCGATCGAGACCGAACACGAGGCGGCGCTGCGTGGTCGACGTCGAGTTGTACAGAGTGGACGATCGCGCGGCCGACGCCTTCGAGCGCCTCGAAGGTGCGCGCGATCTGCGCCTCGCGCGACTGCGTCAGCACCTGAACCGTGACGTCGTCGGGAATCAGGCCCTCGACGATCAGCTTGCGCGTGAAGTCGTAGTCGGTCTGCGAGGCCGCGGGAAAGCCGATCTCGATTTCCTTGTAGCCCATCTTCACGAGGAGCCGGAACATCCGCAGCTTGCGATCGGCATCCATCGGCTCGATCAGCGCCTGGTTGCCGTCGCGCAGGTCGACGCTGCACCAGGTCGGCGCCTTGGCAATCGTCCGCGACGGCCACTGCCGGTCGGGCAACGCTATGGGCGCTACGGGGCGGTACTTGCGGGCTGGATAAGGCTTCATCGTGGTTCCTCGTTCCGGATTCTCGATAGACGACCTGCCGTCCGAAGGTGGACGACGCGAGCACTACTGAAAAAGGGAGGAAATTTATCTGCGCGCGGGGCGCAGCAGAAGCAGCAGCAGGCCGCCCGCAAGGGACGATAGCGCGGGGAGCGCAGGACGGCCGGCAGATGGAGAGATGCTTCATGGCGGCCCACTATAACCTCAAAGAGATCCCACGCAAGAGCGTGCAGGCCAAGGGTGGTGCTCACGGGCGCTCCGAGGTATGAAGCCCGCTGGGCTGCACCGTTCGCGCCTGCGCACTGCGCTTGGGCGCACGGTCCGAGTTGCCTTCAGGCCGGCGGCAGCGGCTGAGCGCGTCGCCGGCGCCGGGCGTACCACATCCACGCCGCGGCGACGTATCCGGACAGCGCGTATCCCACGAAGCCCGCGAAGAGGATGATTTCCGGCTGATACCACAACCAGCGCGATGACGAGCACGAACGCGAAGATCGCGAGGAACGGCACCGCTCTTCTTGAGGTTGATCGTCTTGAAGCTGTAGTAGGGGACGTTGCTGACCATCGTGAGCCCGGCGAACACCGTGACGCTCCAGGCCCACCAGCGAATGCTGATCGGATCGATCGAGAAATAGTCGATGATCCACACGAATCCGGCGACGAGCGCAGCGGCGGCGGGGCTGGGGATGCCGGTGAACCAGCGCTTGTCGGCGACATCCAGCATGACGTTGAACCGCGCAAGCCGCAGCGCGGCGCCGGCAACGTAGACGAACGCCGCGATCCAGCCGAGGTTGCCCATCCCCTTGAGCGCCCATTCGTAGACGATCAAGGCCGGCGCCGCGCCGAAGCTCACCATGTCGGCAAGGCTGTCGTACTCGGCGCCGAACGCGCTCTGCGTCCTGCGTCAGGCGGGCGACGCGGCCGTCGAGGCCGTCGAGCACCATGGCGACGAAGATCGCGACCGCCGCCTGGTCGAAGCGCAGGTTCATCGCCTGCACCGTCGCATAGAAGCCGGCGAAGAGCGCCGCGGTCGTGAACAGGTTCGGCAATAGATAGATGCCGCGCCGCCGGATCCGGTTCTTCTGCACCGACCGCTGGGTGTCGAAATCCGCCATTTCGGCGGCAAAGGTAGCACAAACCGCTCGACGACCCTGCGCCCGTTGCGAGGGCGCGAGCCGCGGAGTGCGTCAGGCCGGCGGAAACTCCGCGAGCACCGTTTCGGTGGCGAACACGGTGTCGCCGATGGCGACCTTGGGCCGCGCGTCGGACGCGACGTAGACATCGACGCGCGACCCGAAGCGGATGAAGCCGTAGCGCTGGCCGCGGGCAAGCGCTTCGCCGGGCTTCACGTAGCAGAGGATCCGGCGCGCGATCAGGCCCGCGATCTGGACGCACGTGACGTCGCGGCCCGCCGGAGTCCGGAGGTGCAGCGCGTTGCGCTCGTTCTCGAGCGACGCCTTGTCGAGCGCGCGCGTTGACGAAGCTGCCGGCGTGGTACCACGCCGCGGCGACCACGCCGTCGACCGGACTGCGGTTCGAGTGCACGTTGAACACGTTCATGAACACGCTGATCTTGAGCGCGTCGCGGTCGAGATAGGGGTCCCGCGTCTTCTCGACGCTGACGATCTTGCCGTCGGCCGGCGAAAGCACGGCCTTGGGATCGTTCGGCACCGTTGCGCGGCGGATCGCGGAAGAACTGCGCGATGAACAGCACGACAAGCCACGCCAGCGCGGCGAATACCCACAAGCCCGCGAACGAAAGCACAAGCGCGGCAACGACCGAGAGCGCGAGGAAGGTCCAGCCCTCGCGCGCGATGATGGGGTGCGGGTATGCGTTGTTCATGGTCGTTGGGAGATGCGCGCGGGCCGCGCGGCGCGTCACGGAGAGCGCTTCGGTCCGCGTCACTGGGTCGTGCCGTCGCGCCGCGCGCGGCACGCTCGGCCGCTTGCTGCTTCAGCATCTCTTCGACACCGCGCGCGCGCTCGATGGCGTTCGCCGGGGCCACGGGCGCGGCTCCGGGATCGATGGCTTCGATGCCGCCGGCGCCAGGCGTCCTGGCGCGATCCGCCGGGAGTGCCGGACCTCGCCGACACCGCCGTGGCGGGAGCGAGACCGTACCCCTTGAGCGCCTCCTTCGCGACCACCGCGACGACCAAGATCGCGACGAGGATCACGACGAGCCCGGCCCAGCCGCGCTGGCGCGAAGGCGGCGGAAGGCATCGCGGTTCGGTCGCACCGGAATCTTCAGCGTCAGTTGCGGGATTGATCGACCGAGCTTGTTCTTGCTGATCCACGGCATCATCGACCGGAGCTTCGCGCCGACCTGCTCGATCGAATGCTCCGCCGTCAGCCGCCGGCGCGCGCGCAGCGTCGGGGCGCCGGCGCGGTTCTCGAGGATGAAGTCCCGCGCATATTCGCCGCGATCTGGATCCGCGCGAGCGCCTCGCGCATCGCCCGCTTCGTCTCCGTCGGTGACGATCTTCGGGCCGGTCACGTATTCGCCGTACTCGGCGTTGTTCGAGATCGAGTAGTTCATGTTGGCGATGCCGCCCTCGTAGATCAGGTCGACGATGAGCTTCACTTCGTGCAGGCACTCGAAGTACGCCATTTCGGGCGCGTAGCCGGCTTCGATCAGCGTCTCGTAACCCGCCTTGATGAGCTCGACCAGGCCGCCGCACAGCACCGCCTGCTCGCCGAAGAGATCGGTTTCGGTCTCCTCGCGGAAATTGGTCTCGATGACGCCGGCGCGCGCGCCGCCGATCGCCGCCGCATACGAGAGCGCGACGTCGCGCGCCTTCTTCGACGCGTCCTGGTGCACGGCGATCAGCATCGGCACGCCGCCGCCGGCAACGTACGTCGAGCGGACCGTGTGCCCTGGCGCTTTCGGCGCGATCATCACCGACATCGAGGTCCGCGCGCGGCGACGACCTGGCCGTAGTGGATGTTGAAGCCGTGCGCGAACGCGAGCGTGGCGCCCTTCTTGATGTGCGGCTCGACGCCGTCCTTGTACACGGCGGCGATGTGCTCGTCGGGCATCAGCATCATCACGACGTCGGCGCCCTTGCACGGCATCCTCGACGGCGGCGACCTTGAGCCCGGCCTTCTTCGCCTTGCCCCACGAGGCGCCGTCCTTGCGCAGGCCGACGGTGACCTTGATGCCCGAATCGTTGAGATTCTGCGCGTGCGCGTGCCCCTGCGAGCCGTAGCCGACGATCGTGACCTTCCTGCCCTTGATGAGCGAGAGGTCGGCATCCTTTTCGTAATAGACCTTCATCGTTGTTCTCCGTGGTTGGATCGCGCTCGCGCGGCGATGCGCCGGGCTTCCGGGCGTCGCTAGACGCGCAGTATCCGCTCGCCGCGGCCGATCCCCGATGCGCCCGTGCGCACCGTTTCGAGGATCACGCCCGGCTCGATCGCCTGCAGGAACGCGTCGAGCTTGTAGCCCGTCCCGGTGAGCTCGATCGTGTAGCTCTTGTCGGTGACGTCGAGGATGTTGCCGCGAAAGATGTCGGCGAGCCGCTTCATCTCCTCGCGATCCTTGCCGGCGGCGCGCACCTTCACCAGCATCAGCTCGCGCTCGATGTGGTTGCCTTCCGTCAGGTCGACGACCTTGACGACGTCGACGAGCTTGTTCAGCTGCTTCGTGATCTGCTCGATCACGTCGTCGGAGCCTGACGGTGACGATGGTCATCCGCGACATCGTCAGGTCCTCGGTCGGCGCAACCGTGAGCGACTCGATGTTGTAGCCGCGCGCCGAGAAGAGACCGGCGATGCGGGACAGCGCGCCGGCCTCGTTCTCCGACGAGTATCGAAAGGATGTGGCTCATGGTCAGCTCCCCCGATGGCGCTGCGCGCCTTCCGCCGAGGGCAGCCGCGTCCTGAGGCGCCCGGCGGACGCGGCCGTGGCGGCCTCACAGTTCCTCCGCGAGGATCATCTCGGTCAGACCCTTGCCCGCGGCGATCATCGGGAACACGTTTTCCGCCTGGTCGGTGATGAAGTCCATGAACACGAGGCGATCCTCGAGCTTCAACGCCTCGCGGAGCGCGCCCTCGACGTCGCCCGGCTTCTCGATCTTCATGCCGACGTGGCCGTAGGCCTCGGCGAGCTTCACGAAGTCCGGCAGCGCGTCCATGTACGACTCCGCGTAGCGGTTGCCGTAGAAGAACTCCTGCCACTGCCGCACCATGCCCATGTAGCGGTTGTTCAGGTTCACGATCTTGATCGGCAGGTGGTACTGCTTGCACGTCGACAGCTCCTGGATGCACATCTGGATCGACGCTTCGCCGGTGACGCAGACGACGTTCGCATCCGGATTGACGAGCTTGACGCCCATCGCCGCCGGCAGCCCGAAGCCCATCGTGCCGAGGCCGCCCGAGTTGATCCAGCGGCGCGGCTTGTCGAACTTGTAGTACTGCGCCGCCCACATCTGGTGCTGGCCGACGTCGGAGGTGATGAACGCGTCGCCCTTCGTGAGCTCGTAGAGCTTCTGGATGACGTACTGCGGCTTGATGAGATCGCTCTTGGTGTCGTAGCTTCAGGCAATCCTTGCGCTGCCAGTCCTTGATCTCGCTCCACCACGCCTTCAGCGCGACGGCATCGGGCCGCACGCGGCGAGCTCTCGATCAGCTTCAGCATCTCGTCCAGCACGTCGCCGACGTAGCCGACGATCGGCACGTCGACCTTGACGCGCTTCGAGATCGACGACGGATCGATGTCGATGTGGATGATCTTGCGATCCGCGCGGAAGAAGTGCGACGGGTTGCCGATGACGCGGTCGTCGAAGCGCGCGCCGATCGCGATCAGCACGTCGCAGTTCTGCATCGCCATGTTCGATTCGAACGTGCCGTGCATCCCGAGCATCCCGGTGAACTGCGGATCGGTGCCGGGAAGCCGCCCAGCCCCATCAGCGTGTTGGTGCACGGGAAGCCCAGCAGGCGCACGAGACGCGTCAGCTGCGGCGCGGCGTCGTTGAGGATCGACGCCGCCGCCGGCGTAGACCATCGGCTTCTTCGCCTCGAGCGAGAAGCTGCACCGCCTTCTTGATCTGCCCGGAATGGCCCTTGGTGACCGGGTTGTACGAGCGCAGCGACACCGTCTTCGGATAGCTCCACTCGGTCTTCGCCTGCGTCACGTCCTTCGGGATGTCGACCAGCACCGGCCCCGGCCGGCCGGTGACGGCGAGATAGAACGCCTTCTTGATCGTCGAGCGCGATGTCCTTCGCCGTCCTTCACGAGGAAGTTGTGCTTGACGCAGGGCCGCGTGATGCCGACGGTGTCGCACTCCTGGAAGGCGTCCTGGCCGATGGCGTGCGTCGGGACCTGTCCGGTCAGCACGACCATCGGAATCGAATCCATGTAGGCCGTCGCGATGCCGGTGACCGCATTGCGTCACCCCCGGCCCCGAGGTCACGAGACACGACCCCGACCTTGCGTCGACGAGCGCGAATAGCCGTCCGCGGCATGCACGGCGCCCTGCTCGTGCCGGACCAGCACGTGCTTCACCTTTTCCTGCTTGAAGAGCTCGTCGTAGATGTTGAGCACCGCGCCGCCCGGATAGCCGAAGACGTATTCGACGCCTTCTTCCTGGAGACAGCGGATGACGATTTCCGCACCCGTGAGTTGCATGGCTATGCCTTCGCAGAATGGTGGAATCTCCGCGCGCATAGTCGCGGCGCGGGCGTCCTTACAGCATTCCGGCGCGCATAGGGGATGGGCGCGCCCACCAAGGCTTTTCCGGGTAGAAAGCCGCGTTCTGGAAACACCCGTCCGCATCCCATGGGAGTCTCCGCGCACGCTTGTGGCATCGCGAAGGGGCGCAAACGGCCGTTATTGCAGCACAACATCGACCTTCGGGCCGAATGGCAACGTTACCTGCCGCGACCGCGCCGGTCAAGCCCGCTGCGGCGCACAACCGGCGCGCCCGACCCGCGTCCTATAATGGCCGCGAATTCACCGGACGGACCCCGCACTGGCCTCATACCAGGAAATCTCAGCCTTCCTCGCAGAAGTCGAGCGTCGCGCATTCAAGCAGGCGATGTTCGCCGCTGCGCGACGAGCACAGCGCGGTCGACATCGTGCAGGACGCGATGCTCAAGCTGACCGAGAAATATTCGGACAAGCCCGCGGCCGAGCTGCCGATGCTTTTCCAGCGGATCGTGCAGAATACGATCCACGATCACTTCCGCCGGCAGAAAGTCCGCTCGACGTGGACCACGCTGCTCTCGGCGCTTGGGAAAGGTGATGAAAAGGACGATGATTTCGACCCGCTCGAGACACTGGCCGCAAAATCGGATTCGAGCGCCGCGGACGATCCGGCGCGCCAGCTCGAGCAACGTCAGATTATCGGGGTCATCGAGCAGGCGCTGAGCGGCTTCCGGCGCGTCAACGGGAAGCGTTTCTGCTGCGTTACTGGGAAGAACTCGACGTGGCGGAAGCCGCCGCAGCCATGGGCTGTTCGAAGGAAGCGTCAAAACCCACTGCTCGCGCGCGGTTCACGCATTGGCCGCGATGCTCAAGGCCAAAGGAGTGTCGCTATGACCCCCGACGATATTTTCGCCAAAAAATAACCACTTACCTCGACCAAGGCGACTCGCCGATCTCAAGGCCGGCACCGCCTATAGGCTGCAACTCGCCCGGGCCGAAGCGCTCGCGCGCCTCGCCGACCCGCAGCGCGCACCGGAACGCGCCTGGCGGTCGCCGGCGGCGGCAGCCGCTCCGGAACGGCGAGCGGCGGCCGCGGTCTGTCGAGTCGGGCTGCTGGCTCTGGATCGGGATCCGCATTGATCGTGGCCGCCGGTTTCGGCTTTCAGCAGTGGCAGGCCTATCAGCAACTGAACGACATCGAGGAAACGGACGCCGCGATCCTGTCCTCGGAGCTGCCGATCGATGCGTACCTGGACCGGGGATTCCAGAATTGGCTGAAGCGCGCAAGCTACGACGAATAACGCGCGTTCTCGCATCTGCCCTGGCGTTTGCGGCTTGGGTCGCCGGTAGCGCCTTGGCGCAGCCGATCGGCATTCGCTCGCCCTCCTGGGACAGCCTCCCGCCCTCCGAAAAGCAGTTCCTCGCCCCGCTCGCGCCCGAATGGGACAAGCTCGACGCCCAGCGCAAGGCGAAATGGCGGGGCATCGCGCAGCGCTATCCGAGCATGAGCCCGGAAGAGCAGCAGCGCGTCCGGCAGCAGATGGGCACGTGGTTCCAGCTGAGCGCCCGCCGAGCGGCAATCGGCGCGGGAACAATACAAATCGCTGCGTTCGCTGCCGCCTGAAAGAAGCAGGACGTGACGGCAGCAGTGGGAACGGTATCAGAGCCTCCCTCCCGAAAGAAAGCAGGAGCTCGCGACCAGACCCGCCCGCCGACCACCCGCTGCCGCCCCATGGCGCCGGGGGTCGGTCGGCGCCAATGCCGCCTCCCCGCCGCCGCAGAGCGCTCCCGCACGACCCACCGCCAAATTCCCCTCAGAAGTGAGCGGTCGCTGACGTCCGAAGCGCCCTAGTGGTCTCTTAGCGCCGCTGGCGCGCCGTTATGCAGCGCTCTGGCTACGAGGGTTTGCTGCTCGCCGCGGTCATCCTGGTGACGGGGTTCCTGACGCTGCCGGCAACGCGGGCCGGGGCTCCCGCGAGCGGGCTCGCCCTGCCGCCGCTGCCCGCTCGCGTCTTCTCGGCGTGCCTCGTCTTCAGCCGCGGTCGGGCTCTATTGCATCGGGTTCTGGACCGGCGGACGCCGGACGCTGCGCCATGAAGACGTGGCGCCTGGCGCTCGGTCCGGGCCGACGGCCGCGCGGTCGACGCGAAGACCGCCGTCGTTCGCTACCTCTGCGCGTGGATCGGGCCGGCAGCCTCGCTCGCCGCCTATGGGGCGCTGCACCCGGCAAACCTCGGCGCGCACGCGGCTTGGCTGCTGCCGATCGGCTACCTTTGGCCGATATTCGATCCGGACCGCCAGTTCCTCCACGATCGGCTCGCGGGAACGCGCATCGTCATGGCGTAGGCGGATCCTTCGCCTGCCGGGCGAGCGCCACTCCGACGCTGATCAGCGCCATGCCCGCAATGGCGAGGGCATCGAGCGTTTCGTCGAACAGCAGGAAAGCCAGCGACAGCCGTCACGGCCGGAACGAGGAAGAACAGGCCGGCGACATTCGAAGCGGCGCCATGCCGCAGCAGCCAGTAGAGAAGGCTGATCGCGCCCACCGACAGCACGACGACGGCCCAGCCCAGCGCGAACACGAACTCGGGAGTCCAGCGCACGGGCTCAGGCTCGAACGCGAGCACGATCGGGAAGTAGGCGAGCGCGCACGCGGTGAACTGGATGACCGCGCCGCAACGCAGGTCCACGTGCGAGCAGTAGCGCTTCTGGTAGAGGGTGCCGACGCTGATGCCGGCAAGTGCCAGCAGGATCGCCGCGAGAGCGTTGCCGTCGCCGGTAAGCGCAACCTTGTGCCGGACGACGAGCCAGACACCCGCGAGGCCCAGCGCAAGCCCCAGCCACTGCCGCGGCACGACCCGCTCGCCCAGCCAGCCGCGGGCGAGGATCACCGTGACGATCGGCTGCAAGCCGACGAGCATCGCGGCCATCCCGGCCGACATGCCGTTCGCGATCGCCACCAGCACTCCGCCCAGGTAGATGCCATGGACGAGCCACGCGGCGATGACGACATGCCCGACCTCCACAAGCGTGGCCGGCCACACCGCATCCGTCGCCAGGGCGACCGCGCCCATCAGCATGGCAACGAGCACGAAGCGGTAGAGAAGGAACTTGAGCGGCGGCGCGTACGCGAGCCCGTACTTCGCCGCGATGAAGCCGGTGCTCCAGAGCAGAACGAACAGCAAGGGGAACGCGAGCTCGGCGCGCGCGTGCGCGGCCGTCGTCATCGCGATCAGGTCTTCGCGTCCCGTTGCGCTTCTTCGTAGCGCGCGACGCCGTCGAGAATTTCGCGCTTCGCCTCGTCGGCGCCCACCCACGTCGACACGCGCACCCACTTGCCGGGCTCGAGATCCTTGTAGTGCTCGAAGAAATGGGCGATCTGCTTGGTCCGGAGCTCAGGCATGTCTTCCGGCGCGTGCACGTTGCGGTACAGGTCGGTGAGCTCGTCGACGGGAACGGCGAGGATCTTCGAATCGCCGCCGGCTTCGTCGTCCATCCTGAGCATGCCGATGGGCCGGCAGCGGACGACCACGCCCGACGATCAGCGGCATCGGCGAGAGCAGGAGCACGTCGCACGGATCGCCGTCGTCGGAAAGCGTCCGCGGGATGTAGCCGTAGTTGCACGGGTAATGCATTGCCGTCGACATGAAGCGATCGACGAATATGGCCCCGGTCTCCTTGTCGATTTCGTACTTGATGGGATCGCCCCGCATCGGAATCTCGATGATCACGTTGCAATCGTTCGGGACATCCTTGCCGGCGGGTACGCGGTCGAGACTCATCGTCGGATTCGAGGAACGCGGAATGAGTCGTCGATTATACGGGCGCTCGTGCCAGCGGCAGTATCATCCCGGCCACGATGTTCCATCGATCCCGCCGAATCCAATCCACACCTTCGTTGGGCGAGCCCTCCCTGAGCGTTCGCCGCCGCGAGCCATCTGGGCCCGTGCGACTGGCGCGCTCGTTGTGCGTCGTCGCCGTCCTGGCCGGTGTCGCGCCCGCGCAAACGCACATGGAAGCAGCGCCGATGCCTGCGCCGTTTTCCGCGGGCGAGCCCGGCGCGGGCCTGCCGCGAGGATGGGAGCCGGTCCGGCTCACCGAACGCAAGCGGCTCACCGCCTACGGACTCGTTCGCGATGGCGGCAACGTCGTGCTGCACGCGAACGCCGCCGGCGCAGCGAGCGGCCTCGCGCAGTTCACCGATATTCGACATCAAGAGCGCGCCCATCGTCGAATGGCGATGGAAGGTGAGCTTCGACTGATCCAAGGCGCGGACAACCGCGTCGGCGCGCGGGAGGACTCGCCGGCCCGCCTGATCTTCGCGTTCGACGGCGACAAAGTCGCAACTCCCGCTCCTCGAGCGGGCCGTTTTCTTCATCACCGAGAAGCTTTCCGGGCGGCAGCTCCCCTACGCGCTGCTCCAGTACATCTGGGCCGCTCGACATTCCGGTGGGGACGCTCATCGAGCATCCGCATACGCGCCGTGTCCGGATGCTGGTGGTGGCAAGCGGGGCGGCAGGCGTCGGCCGCTGGCACTCGCTACTCGCGCAATCTGCACGACGATTTCCGCAAAGCGTTCCACGAGGAGCCGGGATTGCTCACCGGCGTCGGCGTGCTGACCGATACCGACAACACCGGCGGCTCCGGTCGAGGCGTGGTACGGCGACATCCGGTTCGTGCCGGCGGAGACGCGCTAAGAGCGCGGTGCATGGCGGCCGTTGTGAATCGTGGTGCCGGCCCCGAGCCTCCGACCGCACGATTGCCTTCCATGAGACGTGGAAAAACCGGGGCGTTGCGCCCCCGGCGAGCGCGGCAATGCAGTGCCCGCGCGATGCTGTTACCGGATCACCGTGCCGTTGGCGATCCATCTGCCCGAGCTGGTCCGGATCAGAAACGCGATGTCGGGCTCGCTCGTGCACACCGCGGGCAACGCGCCGACGTTGCCATGGAATCGGCGTCCCCGTCCTCGTCGTCGAGATCCACGAACGGCGTCTCGACGAGGATGGAATTGCCAGCGCCCGCGCTCCCATTGGTGTCGCAAACCAGGGTTCCCATGACCTGCACCGTGGAACCTGGAGTCCCGATCGAGTTCCCGGCGGCAAGCACCAGGCCGCGGACATCGAAATCGATCTTTCCTCTGTCCAGATTCACGCTGACGCTGCCATCCAGCGCCGACCACGGTCCGGGAGCGCCGGTAACCGCACCGGTGCCGGTGCCGACGACGCTGTTGGCCTGCGATGATGCCGATAATCGACTTCCAATGAACTGTATTGCCGGGATCGGCATTCGCGTTCTGGCCGATGACGGCCGATGCGAACACGAGTCCGGACGCGATGAGTGATTTACGCAAAAGCGCTTGCATGACGCTTCTCCAAGTGGGTTAGGGATGCAGCGTGGCCGCACGGTGTCTCGAAACATGACGCCGAATCCGTGCCGGCGGCGGACAACATTGCGCACACGGAAGCCTGCAGTTCTGGCGAAGCGCCGTATCCGGTAGATTTCACCGGATCGGCTATTCGGTTTCGTTTGTTTCCAGGCGACGGTGGTCAAGCGGGAGTCGGCCCGCCACCTCGCTTGACCCCCACGCGCAACGGCCTATAGTTCATTTGCTCGCGCAGGAAGCCGAATAGGAGCCAGGCCACCGCAGCTTAAGAGTCTTCGACTTCCCGAGTCACCAGTGCGTCTCCATGGATGCACTCTGAAGCGCCGCGGCAACTGGCGTGGTCGTTTCACCTCACCAGAGGAGGACGGACATGTGCAAGCTTTGCGATGAAGGGATGCCGCAGGACCATACCGGTTCGGTACGAGATTCACGGCGCGATTTCCTGAAGACTGCAGCAGTCACCGGCGCTCGCCGCCGCAGGTCTCGAACTGTTCGCGACGCGCCGCGGCCGCGGCAGGACGACGGAGACCCGCCCGAGCACAGCGGCCGGCCCGGCCGGCGCTACGTCATCCGCGGCGGCTCCGGTGATGTCGATGGACCCGGACGTGGGCAATTTCGCCAAAGCCGACATGCTGATCGAGGGCAGGAAGATCGTCGCGATCGGGCCGCAATCTGCCGGCGGGCGGTGGCACCCAGATCGACGCCACCGGCCGCATCGTCATGCCGGGCTTCATCGATACGCACCATCACCAATTCGAGACGGCGCTGCGCAGCTTCCTCGCCGACGGACGTGCTGATCAACGACCTGTCCGGGTCGGCGAGCGGCGACCCCGACTTACTACGAGTACATCCTGAACAAATTCGCCCCGGTGTACCGCCCGGAGGACGTCTACATCAACGAGCTGTTCGGTGGCCTGAGCCAGCTCGACGCCGGCGTCACCACGGTGCACGACGTCTCGCAGATCAGTCACTCGCCTGCAGCACTCGGACGCCGCCATCCAGGCGCTGATCGATACCGGGCGTCGCGCCGCCTTCGGCTATTTCGAGAGCGCGGGCAATTTTGGCGCCGGCGTTCCGGGAAACAAGTATCCACAAGACGCCGATCGCATCTACAACAAGTGGTTCTGGCGCGAACAACCTCTCGAGCAACGGGCTCGTCCACATGATCATGGGCGGCGAGGTCTATCTTGGCGATCCGACCACCGACGCGTCCTGGAAGATCGGGCGGCAGCTCGGTCTCCAGATCGCGGCGCATATCCTCTCGCCGTTCGGCATCCGCCCGATCTTCGACAAGCTCGCTGCTGGAACGGGCGGCAACGGCACGATCGGGATCGGACCGGACAACCTGTTCATCCACATGACCGGCATGTCGGACGCGGCCTGGCAGAAGGTCAAGGACGTCGGCGCGCAGGTCTCGATCGCGTTCCCGATCGAGATGAACATGCGGCACGGCATGCCGCCCATCCTCAGGATGCAGAGCCTGGGCATGGAGCCGTCGCTCTCCGTGGACGTGGAATGCACGCTGACGGCGGACTTCTTCACGCAGATGCGCTCGCTGCATGAATCTGCAGCGCGCGCTCGTGAACCAGATGGTCCTCGACAGCCCGAACGGGAATCAGAACCTGCCGGATCCCTGGATTGGGGACTTCCACAATCCGCGGTAACCGTCCCCGGTCCGTCGTTCCCCTATTTCCCGAAGCCGCCCGTCGGCATACCGGACCCGCTCACTACGCGGGACGTGCTGCGCTACGCCACGATGAACGGCGCCAAGGCGCTGCGGCTCGATCGAAAGGTCGGTTCGCTCACGCCGGGCAAGGAAGCCGACATCATCATCCTCGACGCCACCGCGATCAACGTGGCGCCGCTCAACCAGGTGCCGGGCGCGGTCGTCTCGTTGATGGACCGCACCAACGTCGAGACCGTGATCGTCGCGGGCAAGGTGCGCAAGTGGAAGGGACGGCTGCTCGACGTCAACCTGGACAAGCTGCGCCGCGACCTGGAGAACTCCCGCGACTACATCTTCCGCGCGGCGGGCATCCCGCAGAATCTGTTCCGCGACAATTAGAGGCGAATCGTCCGACGAGCACGGGGCGGCTTCCGCCATCGCTCGCGGGACGTCGCGGCCCCGAGCGAGGGTCGAGTCAGCGCGCCGCCTACCGTGATCGGTAGGCGGCGCCGTAGCGCACGTAGATGTTCGCCGCCTGGACGAAGCCTTCGGCCTCCTCGCGCTTGATCGTCCGAAAACGCAAAGGCCGGACGCCCGACCCAGATCCATCCCGCCTTGATCACCGAGCCCGGCGCGACTTCGCGCGCGCGCGCCGATGCATCCGCCCTCTTCGACGACGACGCCGTCGCCCGACCTGCGAGCCCATGCCGATCAGCGCGTGGTCGCCGATCGTCGCCGCGCCCATGCGGACGTTGTGGCCGATGGTGACGTCGGCGCCGAGCGACGAGCGACCCGCGCGCCGCATCGGTGACGAGCAGCGAATTGTCCTGCACGTTCGTGCGCGGTCCGATCGAGATCCGGCCGTCGCCGGCGACGAGCGGCGCAGCCGAAGTAGACGCTCGCGTCGTCCGCGACGCTGACGTCGCCGGCGACGCAACGCGGTCGGCGCGACGTACGCGTCGGCCGAACGGCGCGCCTGCCGATCCGGCGGCGACGCAGCCGCGTCGATCGTCGGCCGAGCCGGCGCGTACGCCGTCCATCGTCGAGCGGCGGCAGGTCGGTCGCCGTGACGAGCGCCGACGGAATGCGCTGGCGGATCGCGCCGCGCAGCTTCGGCGAGCTCCGCCGCGCCGATCTCGCGCACGGGTGTCGCGGGATAGCCGTCGTAGATCCATCCGCCGGCCAGCTGCTTGCGCGGCGGCACGAGACTGCCGGCGGTGATCAGCGACCCGGCGCCGACGTGCGCGTCGTCCATCACGAGCGCGGCGTCGCCCACGACCACCCGGTCCTCGACCGTGCACGCGTGCACGAGCGCGAAGCGACCGACGGTGACGTCGTCGCCGATGTTGGCGGACGAGCGTGCCATCGGCGATGTGCACGGTGGCCCGCTCGCCGAAATACGCGTTCGCGCCGATCCGCACCCACTCGCCGTCGGCGCGCAGCGTCGCGTAGCTGCGCATGACGAGACCGGGACCGGCGACGGTTCGCGCCGACGATCGCCGCGGTCGGCGCGCAATCGAACGGCGCCGCGACCGAAGGCGCGAAATCGAGGTAGCGAATCAGCATCGCTTCATGCCGGCGGTCAGGCGCCGATCGCTGCAGCCGGCGACTCGCGACTCAGAACACCGGCCGCTCGCGATAGGTTCCCCACAAGCCCTTCAGGCGTTCGACGATGTCGCCCATCGACGCCCCGGCCGCGACCAAGCTCGATCGTCACCGGGAGGATGTTCTCGCGCTCGTCCGCCGCGACGGCGACGAGGCGGTCGAGCAGCGCGCTCGACCTTGGCGTTGTCGCGCTCGCGCCGCACGCGCTGCGAGGCGGGCGATCTGGCGCTCGGCCGTCGTCGGATCGTAGGGATGGGTCTCGACGTCGAAGCGCTCGTCCGGTTCGACGTACTTGTTGACGCCGATCACCGGCTTGTCGCCGCTCGCCTTGCGCTTGGCCGGTGTCGTAGGCGAAGTCCGCAATCCGCTGCTGGAACCAGCCCTCCTCGATCAGCTTGATCGTGCCGCCGCGGCGCTCGACCTCGTCCAGCACCGCCGAAGATGCCGCGCTCGAACTCCGTCGTCAGGCTTTCGACGAAATACGAGCCGCCGAGCGGATCGGCGACGCTGGCGACGCCGCTTTCGTCGGCGATGATCTGCTGCGTGCGGAGCGCGATCTTCATCGCCTCCTCGCGTCGGAATCGCGAACGCTTCGTCCATGCCGTTCGTGTGGAGGCTCTGCGCGCCGCCCAGCACCGCGGCCAGCGCCTGCAGCCCGGTGCGCACGATGTTGATCTGCGGCTGCGGCCGCGTGAGCGACGCCGCCGCCGTCTGGCAGTGGAAGCGCAGCCGCATCGACTCCGGATTGCGCGCGCCGAAGCGCTCGCGCATGAGCTTCGCGTAGACGCGCCGCACCGCCCGCATCTTGGCGATCTCCTCGAAGAAGTCGGCCTGCGCGACGTAGTAGAACGCGAGGCGCGGCGCGAACTCGTCGACGTGCATCCCGGTCTTCGTCACGGCCTCGACGTAGGTGACGAGGTTGCACATCGTGAAGGCCGCCTCGTCGAGCGGCGACGACCCGGCCTCAGAGATGTGGTAGCCCGAGATGTTGATCGGGTTGTAGCGCTTCATGTTGCGCGCGCACCACGTGATGCAGTCGCGCACGATGCGCACCGACGGCGCGATGGGGAAGATCCATTCCTTCTGCGCCTGGTACTCCTTCAGGATATCGGCCTGGATCGTGCCCGAGAGCCGGTTCGAGATCGCATCCGCGCTTCTGCGCGAGCGCGATGTACATCGCGAGCAGGATCCACGCAGGTCGGATTGATCGTCATCGACACCGAGATGCGCTCGAGGTCGATGCCGTCGAAGAGATGCTCGACATCGGCGAGCGTGTCGACGGCCACGCCCTCGCGGCCCACCTCGCCTTCGCACAGCGGGTGGTCGCTGTCGTAGCCCATCAGCGTCGGCATGTCGAAATCGGTCGACAGCCCGGTCTGGCCCTGGCCGATCAGGTATTTGAACCGCCCGTTCGTGTCCTCGGCCGTGCCGAAGCCGGCGATCTGCCGCATCGTCCAGAACCGCCCGCGGTACATCGTCGGGTACGGTCCGCGGGTATACGGATACTGGCCCGGAAGACCGACGTCGGAAGGCGGCGTGTCGGCGAGGTCGAGCGGCGTGTACACGCGCTTCAGCGGCAGGCCGCCCAGCGTGCGGAATTCCGGCTGCCGCTCCGGCTGGCGCGCGAGAAACGCCGCGACCTCGTTCTTCTCCCAGGCGTCGAGCTGCGCGGCGAGCGCGCGGCGGATCGTGCGTCGCGATCATCGTTCATGAGTGATCCTCCTCCCGCAGAGCTTCGAGCAGGCGCTAGCGCCGCCGCGTGCGGACTCAACCGTGCGTTCGTTGAGCTCGGCGAGCAGCCCGGCGACATGTCCGTCGCGCTGCCGCGCGAAGGATCTGCGCAGCGCTTCCTCGCTCGCGAGCAGCAATCGGCGCTCGTTGATCTCGGCGCGGCGCGCGGCAATGGCGCCGCTCGCATCGAGCGCGGCGCGGTGGGCGTCGATCGCCTCGCGCAGCGCCACCGATGCCGTCGCCGGATAGCGCGCTGGTCGCGAGCACCGGCGGCTGCCAGTCGCCGCTGCGCTGCGACAGCGGACCCATCGCCAGCATCGACTTCAAGTCCGGCCACGGTCCTGTCCGCATCGGGCCGGTCGGACTTGGCGACGACGTGGATATCCGCGATCTCGAGGATGCCCGCCTTGATCGCCTGGACGTCGTCGCCCAGGCCGGGCGTGGACACGACGACCGTCGTGTGCGCCGCGCGCGCGATGTCGACCTCGTCCTGGCCGACGCCGACCGTCTCGATGATGACGATCTCGTAGCCCGCGGCATCGAGGATGTCGACGGCATCGAGCGTGCCGCGCGCGAGCCCGCCCAGCGCGCCGCGCGTGGCCATGCTTCGCACGAACACGCCCGGGTCGCCGCAGACTTCGCTCATCCGGATGCGGTCGCCGAGAATCGCGCCGCCCGAGAACGGTGACGACGGGTCGATCGCGACGATGCCCACGCGGCGGTCCGGTGCGCCGTATCTGCCGCGGCGAGCTTCGCCACGAGCGTCGACTTGCCGCTGCCGGGCACGCCGGTGATCCCGACGACGTGCGCGCGGCCCGCGTGCCGGAATATCGCGTCCAGCGCCGGCCGGCCCTTCGTCGTCCGCCGCCTCGGCGCGCGTCGAGAGCCGCGCGATCGCGCGTGTTTCGCCGGCGAGCACGCCCGGCACGAGATCGAGCGACGGCATCGGCTGCCATCACGCGCGCTCCGAAAGGCGCGCATTGAGCTCGCGAAACACCTCGCGGTCGTCGACGACGCGCCGCGCCTTGAAGTCGGTGCGGGGAAACGTTCCGGGCGCGACGACCTCGACCTTCGCGCGCAAGCGCCAGCATGCGCTGAAGCTTCTGCGCGGCGGCATCGCCGAGCGCCCGCAGCGCGTCGCTCGCCCGCCGCATGAACGTCGGGCGCGGCCTCGAGCCGGATCAGGAGCTCGTCCATCGCGCCGTCGCGCGTGATGACGATGCGGTGCTCGCCGCCATATCCGGCGAGCTGCGTTGACGGCGGCGTCGACCTCGCTCGGATAGACGTTCTCGCCGCGAATCGTGAACATGTCGTCGATGCGCCCGAAAATGCCCTGCGGCAGCCGCGGATAGGTGCGCCCGCAGGGCGCCGGACCATCCTCCCATTGCGTGAGATCGCCGGAGACGAGGCGGATCATCGGCTGCGACGTGCGCTCGAGATGCGTGTACACGGGCGTGCCGCGCGCGCCGAAAGGCACGCGCCGGAACGTCGACGGGATCGCAGACTTCCGTGTAGACGACGTCCTGCCACAGCAGCATGCCGTCGCTCTCGGCCGTGCCCGCGATGTTCATGAACGGCGTCATTTCGGCCATCGATCCGCAGTCGATCACCCGGGCGCCGAACGCGCCGGCGATCTTGTCGCGCACGCCCGGCACCGACGCGCCGGGCTCGCCGGAGAAGAACATCGTCTTCAAGCCGAAGGCCGCCGGGTCGAAGCCCTTCCGCGCGCGCGACCTCGGCGAGATGCAGCGCGAAGGACGGCGTCGAGTAGAACGCCGACGGCTTCATGAGGTCGAGCCACATCGCGGCGCGCGCCGTCATCCCGGGCGCGCCCGCCCCGAACGGAAACGCCTTCGCGCGGAGGCGCTCGACGCCGGCGAGCGTGCCCCACGATCCCATGTAGAGGCTGAAGATCGCCGCGATGAACACGGTGTCGCCGGGGCGCAGCCCCATGCCCCAGAGGATTCGTGCATGCGCGTTGGCGATCGCGTCCCAGTCGCCGCGGCCGATCGCGAAGCTCGTCGGCCGGCCCGTGGTGCCGGACGTGCCGTGGATGTGATGGATCTCGTCGTCGCGCGACGCACAGGTAGTCGCCGAACGGCGGCACGCGCGTCTGCGCGTCGCGCAGGTCGCGCTTGGTGATGACCGGCACCTTCGCCTCGAAATCCTCGAGCGTGCGCAGGTGGTCCGGGTGGAAGCCCGCCTCGTCCCACTTGCGGCGATAGAACGGCGCGTGCTCCCATGCGTAGCGCGTGAGCGTCTGCAGGCGGCCGAGGATCGCGTGGTCGCGCTCGCGCGGCCGGCATCGTCTCGCGCACCGGAAACCAGTAGCGCGACCCGGCGGCGGCCGATAGCCGGGATCGTAGCGCGGCGGAAACGTCCAGGATTCCAGTGCACGCGACCGTCAGCGCTGCCTCGAAGCTCAGCGCGCCCCCGCTCGGCGACGACGCGCCGTATCGTCGGCGACGATCGCATCGGGCGGCGTGTCCTGCAGCAGGATCGCCTTGACGCCGAGCGCGCGTGAGCGTCGCCACGTCCTCGTCGGGAATGACGCCGCCGCCGACCACGAGGATGTCGTCGGCGCGCCGCTCGGCGAGCAGCGTCGAGCACGCGCGGAAACACCGTCATGTGCGCGCCGGACAGGATGCTGATGCCGATGACGTCGACGTCCTCCTGGATCGCGGCGTCGACCACCTCCTGCGGCGTGCGGTGGAGACCCGTGTAGATGACGTCCATGCCGGCGTCGCGCAGGCATGCGCGCCACGATCTTGACGCCGCGATCGTGGCCGTCGAGACCCACCTTGCAATGAGCACGCGAATGGTTTGATTGCTCGAATCCACCTTTGCCCTCGACGGGTGGCCCGGCCCGAAGGGACCGGCACGGGCGATGCCCGATTCGAGTTTAACAGGACGCGCGCGGCGCTCCCGACCGTCGGGAAATCGCACGATCCAATCCAAGAGGGGCTCGGGAAGCATCCAACTTCGATGCAGGCTTTCTGGCCAGTGTCCATGAAACCCACACTTCGTCCTCATGTCGATCGTGGCCGCGGTTGCGCTCACCGTGCGGCCTCGTCCGGCACGATTATGGGATGCGAAAACGCCGACACGGTGCAGGAAGTTCGCGAGCTTCCGCCGTTCAACCGCGTCGCGATCGAAGGCTTCGCGAATCTGACCCTAGTCCAGGGCGGCGCCGAATCCATCGCCATCGAAGGCGCGCAGCAGTACTTGCGGAGCCTGCGAATCGAACGTGACCGACGGCACGCTGGTGCTCGCCAACCCCGAGACCCGCCATTCGTGGCTCGACTCTTCGATGGCGAAGCGCAGCCGATACATGCGACGTTGACCTTCCGCACGCTCGACGCCATCAGCGTCGAAGGCGCCGCCAAGCTTCGGGCCGACCGCCTCGAGACCGATCGGCTGGCGGTGTCGGCGTCGGGAGCAACGCAGGCTCTACGATTTCACGCGCTCGATGCCGAAAGAACTGGCGGTCAGCGGGTCCGGGGCCTTCAAGATGGAGGTCGCCGGACGGACCGTCGCGCAGCGGATCCGGATTTCGGGCGCGGGCGACTATCGGGCGGCGAAGCTCGAGAGCGAGACGGCGCAAAGTGACCGTCAGCGGCGCCGGCCGCGTCGCGGTCCTGGCGGAGAAGACCCTGGACATCGACCTCTCCGGCGCCGGATCGGTCGAGTACTTCGGCAATCCGAAGGTGACCCGGGACATCCGCGGCGTCGGCCGCGTGAAGCGGAGAGCCGCGAATAGCGTGACTGCTTCACTGAACGCGGTAACTTCGCCGCGTCGGCAATCGTGTCCGGCTTGAACATGAGCGGCGCGCTTGCGCCGTCGGCGCGGTCGACGTGGACACCGTCGAGCGTCCTGATGTCCGTCACGCGGCAATCGCGCAGAAGCTCCTGCAGCATGGTGACGACGTCGTCCGCCCGATCGAGCGCAAAGAGCGGGCAGCGAAAGCCCTCGGCTGCTTTCGGGTCGAAGGGTGACGAGCAGCGACAGCCGGAGCTCTCCGCCCCCAGGCGCGTCGTGCGCCCGATGCGCGCTGATGACGGCGCTCGGCTCGCCGACGGTGCCGCGAAACCTGCGAATGGCGTTGCTCGCGAAGATCTGCGCGGCGATGCTCGCGCTGCGCAGTGCGCCTTCGGCGACCGGCCGGCAGCGGCCGACGCGGCGCCCGTGGCAGCGCGAGCACGGACGCTCGTCCCCGTCGCAAGTTGCGACGGTGAGCTCGCGCGTGAACGGCACGCCCCACTTTCCCGTCCCGGCGTCCGCCGTGCAGGTCCGCTCCGGGTCGCGCGATCGCGACACCGGGAATGAACCGCAAGTGCACCGCTTCGACGCCGGCGCGAAATTCCATCGGCGCAGGCGGCAGCGCGCGAGGCGGCAAGCAGTGCGCCCGCCGCGAGTGCCTCGGGCAGCCGGCACCAGGCGAGGATTGCCGGCAACCGGGCGATGTCGATCGCCTCGGCGGCCACCAGCGCATTCGACAGCGCGAACGTCGTGTTGCCGGACAGCGCGCCGTGATCGCGCAGAACGGCAGCGAGCCTGTCGGGATCCTCGACGACGCCGGAGAGACTTCCCCTCGCTCGCGCCCTCGCGCCCGACGACGATCGCGAGCGGGAGCGCGAACGCCGTCACCTCGAGCGCGGACCCTGCGGCTCGCGTCGCATCGCGCCACGCGGCGTCGAGCGCACGCCAAAGGTGGCGCGCCACGCTGACCGACGGTGCGCCGGCAAGGACGCCGCGCAAGCTCGGAGCCCGTCCATCCCAGCAGTCGCGTCGAGCGCCGCAGCGCAACTTTCCGTCGATGGCATCGGCCTCCTGTGCAGTTTCGGCCGCAAGGCGCGATCGGCGAGCGAATAGATCGACGCGCGCCGGCTCGGCGGCCGACGCAATGTCGGGAAAGACGCGCGGGTCGCTGAAAATGTGAAGCGTCGGATCCAAGATGTCGCGCGGGCAGCGCCGCGATCAATCCCGCAGCAGGCGCCAACTCCCATCCTTGACGGTGATCAGCACACGCCCGCGCTCGTCGAAGCCCGAATGGTCGGCGGGCGACATGTTGTAGACGCCCTGCGTCCCGACGAGCTCGCGCGTCGATTCGAGGGCGTCGCGGAGCGCGGCGCGAAACTCGGGCGTGCCCGGCTTTGCCGCGCTTGGCGGCTTCCGGAACCGCACGCATCAGCAGTAGCCCGGCGTCGTAGACGTTCGCGCCAAACGTCGCGGGCTTGGTGCCGTACATCTTTTCGTACGCGCCGATGTACTCGAGCGCCACTGCCTTCGAAGGGATAGCTGTCGGGCATCTCGGGAAGCACCAGCATCAGGCTCGCCGCGAGCACCGTGCCTTCGACCTTGGCGCCGCCCAGGCGCAGGAAATCGGGCGTCGCCGCTCCGTGCGTCTGGTAGATGCGGCCCTTGTAGCCGGCATCGACCAGCGTGACGTGCGGCAGCACGGTCGGGCCTCCGGCCGCGGCGACCAGCACGGCGTCGGGCCTCGCAGCAATCAGCTTCGCGACCTGCCCGGTGACCGACGCATCGGTCCGCAGGAACTTTTCGTTCGCAACGACCTTGATGCCCGCCTGCTGCGCCTGCGCGCTGAACACGGCGTACCAGTTGTCGCCGTAGGGATCGTTGAAGCCGATGATCCCGACCGTCTTCACGCCTGCCTTCACCATGTGGCCGACGAGCGCTTCCGCAGATGAGCCCGTCGTTCTGCGTGGTCTTGAATACCCATCGCTTCTTGTCGTCCATCGGCAGCACGACGGCCGTGGCGCCGACGGGCGCCAGCATCGGCGTGCCCGCCTCGGCCACGAACGGCGGACGACGCTGACGGAATTGGGCGAGCCCGAAGGACCGATCAGTGCATCGATCTTGTGCTCGGCGATGAGCTTCTTGACGAGGATCACACTCTGCGTCGCATCGCTCGCATCGTCGAACACGAGGTACTCGACGGTCGAAATCGCCGATCTTCTTCGGCAGCAGCGCGGCCGAGTTCTTTCTGCGGAATGCCGACCACCGCGGTCGCGCCGGTCGACGAGGCGATCACGCCGATCTTCAATTGGGCCAACACCGGCGCCGAGACCAGCGCGATGGCGAGCGCAATGGAATGCCGGAAGGTGGGTCTCATGTGCAGGTTCTTCCCTGTCGACGGATCGAAGGTTGTTGGCATGCGTCGCCGGAATTCTACCTAACGAACGAAACGCGCGAGCTTTTCCCGGAGCGCTGCGGAGAACGGCACCGCGCGCCGCGTATCGAGGGACGCGTGCACGACGACGAGCGTCGCGCGCACGCGGACCTCGTCCTCCGGCCTTCGCCTCGACGGCAAGCCGAAGCGAGGTGTCGCCGATCTTCTCCACCGCAAGTGCGAACAGCAGCGTCTCGCCGACCTTGCTCGGCGCGAGAAAATCGCACTCGACGTGCGCCATCGGGATCCCGTGCCGTTCCTCGGTGTGAAAGCTCGCGAAATCGACGCCGAGCCCCTCGTTGAACCAGTCTTCGACGAGCTCGTTCATGAGCACGAAGTACTGGGGGTAGAAAACGATCCCCGCGGGATCGCAATGGTGGAAGCGGATCTGCTTCGCTGCTTCGAAGGGAGCGTTCATTGCGGCGTTCCGTGTCTGGCGGGCCGGGAGCAGAAGGATCGAAGATTCACGCGTCGACTGAAGCGACAAAGCGCGCGATGGCGTCGATGACGGCGTCGGGCTGATCCTTGTGCGCCGAATGGCGGCAGTTCGGGAGCTCGAGCAACCGGACATCGCCGACTTTGGCGCCAATCCGCCGCATTTGCTCCATTGTGCCGTATTCGTCGTCCTCGCCCTGGATCGCGAGCACCGGGCACCGGATCCGCGTCAGGTATTCCTCGATGTTCCAGGCGCGGAACTCCGGTGAAAGCCAGATGCGATTCCATCCCCAGAAGACCGAATCGACGTCGGCATGATGCCGGGCGAGCTTCGCCCGAACATCCGTCGTCTCGAACTTTTCCCTGGCGGCAGCAATGCTCGCGACCGAGATGTCTTCGACCAGCACGTGGGCGGCAAGCGTGACGACTGCAGCGGGCGGCCGCGCCGCGATCGCCGCGTAGATCAGGGCGATCGAGCCGCCGTCGCTATGCCCGATCAGGATCGGCCGTTCGATCTCGAGGCGCTCGAGAAACTCCGGAAGCACGATCTCCGCCTCGTCGTGCAGGTAGCGCGCGGTTCGGGGTCCGCGCAGCGGCTCGGACTTGCCGTATCCGAGGCGCGAATAGACGACGGCGGCAAGCTTCGTCGCCCGGGCGACGCGCGCGGGAAGTCGCGCCACATCGCGACCGAGCCCAGTCCCTCGTGGAGGAAGACGAGCGCAGGCCGCTTCGGGCGCGCAATGCCGATGCGCCGATACTCGAGGCGCTGCGACGCGACATTGACGAACGGCATGCCGGCCGCCTGCTAGACACCGAGATGCCGGTGCAGCACGTCCGGCTGCGCGAGCAGTGCAGCGCTGTTGCCCTCGAACACGACGCGCCCTTTCACCAGGATCACGTTGCGGTCGGCGATCGCCGTCACCGCCCGGTAGTTCTTGTCGACGATCAGCGTCGCGATGCCGTGCGTTCGAATCTCGCCGACGATCTTCCAGATCTCCCGCGCGATCAGTGGCGCGAGCCCTTCGGTCGCCTCGTCGAGGATCAGCAGATCCGGATTCGTCAAGAGCGCGCGGCCGATCGTCAGCATCTGCTGCTCACCGCCTGACAATTGACCTCCGCCATGATCGAGCCGCTGGGCGAGCCGCGGAAACGTCGCCAGCGCGCGCTCGTACGTCCAGTCGCGGCGCCCATCGGGTCCCGCGCGTGCCGCCATCACGAGGTTCTCGCGCACGGTGAGATTGGGGAAGATGCCTCGTCCCTCGGGGACGTACGCAATGCCCTGCCGCGCGACGCGAAAGGGATCGGCGCCGGTCATCGGGGTGCCGCGAACGCGGACCTCGCCGTGCCGCGGCTTGACGAGCCCCAGCATGCTGCGGATCAGCGTGCTCTTGCCCATGCCGTTTCGCCCCATGAGCCCGACGGCCTCTCCGGCGTCGATGCGAAAGTCGACGCCATGCAGGATGTGGCTCTCCCCGTAGTAGGTGTGGAGCTCGCGCGCCTCGAGCAGCCATTCGCTCATCGCTTCGGCCCCCGTGCGGCGAGACGCCGAGCGCCGCACGCGCTTCGATGTCGAGGTTCAACCGGCTCTCCGAGCGCGTCCGCGCCAAGGTAGGCGTCGCGCACCGCGGCGCTCGCGCGGATCTGCGCGGGCGGCCCGCTCTCGAGGACCTGCCCGTTCACCATCACCGTGATCACGTCGGCGACCGCAAACACGGCATCCATGTCGTGCTCGACCAGCAGGATCGCGTGCCGCGGCGCGAGCGTGCGCAGGAGCTCGACCATGAGCGCAGCCTCCTCGGCCCCCATGCCCGCGAGCGGCTCGTCGAGCAGCAGCACCTCGGGCGCGTCGCGAGCACCATGGCAATCTCGAGCTGGCGCTGCTCCCCGTGGGAAAGCGTCGACGCGATGCGCCCGGCACGCGGCCCGATGCCCGCCGCATCGAGCGCGCGCTGCGCCGCCTCGGCGACCGGTTGGAACGACGCGGCATCGGCCAGGAGGTGAAGCACGCGCGGCGTGCGCGATTGCGCGGCGAGGCGGCAGTTCTCGAACGCAGTGAACGCAGGGAAGATGTTGGTCTTCTGATAGCTCCGCCCGATGCCGATCCGCGACCGGCGGTCCGCCGTCTGGCGCGTGATGTCGTCGCCCTTGTAGACGACGCTGCCGCTCGATGCCGCGAGGTCGCCCGACAGCAGATTGATGAGCGTCGTCTTCCCGGCCCCGTTCGGACCGACGACCGCATGCAGCTTCCCGAACTCGATTCCGATGGCGACGCGCCGTTGACGGCGGCGAGGCCGCCGAAGCGGCGCGTGAGATCCCGCGTCGCCAGGATCGTCTCGGTCGATGGCGGTTGATTGCGCGGCGGATCCGGCTCAGGCATCGTCCGCCCCGCCGACCAGCGTGCGCCGGAACCGGCCGGCCACACTCGCGAGCCCGCCGGGCAGGAAGATCACGAGCAGGATGATCGCGGCTCCCAACAGGAGCTGCCAGTGTTTGGTGAGCGCCTGGAAAATTTCCGTCAGCGCCACGAACGCGAAGGCGCCGACGACGGCGCCGTAGAGACCGCCGACTCCGCCCAGGATCAGCATCAGGAGCACGTTGCCCGACTGATGCCAGGACAAGAGCTCCGGGTTGACGAAACCGAATTGAAGCGCCGACAGATAACCGGCGAGGCCGGCAATGCGTGCCGGCCAGCGTGAAGCTCGCGAGCTTGTACCAGTAGACCGGAAAGCCCAGCGAGCGCATCCGGTGCTCGTTGCTCCGAATCCCCTGGAGCGCGCGGCCGAACGAGGAGCGCAGCAGCGACGCGCAGGAACGCGAATACTGCGACCAGGAGGACGAGCACGCAGTAATAGACGTGCGACGCGTTCGCGAGGTCAGAAGGGCGTAAAGGTGCCGATGGCGGCGACCGGCTTGAAGTTCATGCTGATGCCGTCCGATCCGCGGCCGAACTTGGTGTCGTGGAAGACGAAATAGAACATCTGCGCGAACGCGAGCGTCACCATGATGAAGTAGATGCCCTTCACGCGGACGACGAACAGCCCGACCACGAACGCCGCGATGGCCGCAGCCAGCATCGCCGCCGGCAGCGTGAGCCAGAGATTGGCCGCTTCGTACTTGGGCGTCATCAGGCCGAGCGCGTACGCGCCGATGCCGAAGAACGCCGCGTGCCCGAACGAGACGAGACCCGTGTACCCGACGAGGAGGTCGAGCGAAAGCGCGAAGATCGCGAGGATCATGACCTTGGCGACGAGCTCGACGTAGAACCCGGAGCCCACGAGCGGAAACATCGCGAGCAGCAGGAACGCGGCGACCAGCGCGGTCGGCTTCCACTTCCGGACCGCGCCACCGGCCGTGGAGCCCTTCATCCTCCGACCCGCTTGAAGCAGGCCCTCCGGACGCCAGAGAAGGATTGCCGCCATCAACAGATACACCGTGACACCTGCGGCCTCCGGGATGAGCACCTTGCCGAAGGTGTCGGCGAGGCCGATCAGCAGCGCGGCGAAGAGCGCGCCCCAGATCGAGCCGATGCCGCCGATCACCACGACGACGAAGCAGATGATGAGCACCTGCGTGCCCATCCCCGGGTAGACCGAGGACACCGGCGCCGCGATCATGCCGGCGAAAGCCGCGAGCGCGACACCCAGCGCGAACACCAGCCGGTAGACGAGGTTGATGTTGAGACCGAGCGCCGAAACCATCTCGCGATTCGACGCGCCGGCCCGGATCATCATGCCGACGCGCGTGCGGTGAATCAGGAGATAGAGGAGTGCCGGCGAGCGCGAGGCAGACGGCCGACATGAAGAGGCGATACACGGGATAGGAAAGCGTCGCGGTCAGCGGTATCGAGCCGTTGAGGATGGCGGGGACAGCAACACCGTGCACATCGTTGCCGACGATCAGGCTGCGAAGCTCCTCGAACACGAGGATGAGCCCATAAGTCAGCAAGACCTGCTCCAGGTGATCCCGGTGGTAGAGATGCGAGATGAGCGCCCACTCGAGCACGATGCCGAGCAGCACCGACAGCACGATCCCGACGACGATCGCGACGAACAGGTTCCCAGTGAGCGACGACAGCGCGAACGCCATGTACGCGCCCACCATGTAGAAACTGCCATGGGCGAGATTGATGATGCCCATGATCCCGAAGATCAGCGTGAGGCCGCTCGCGACCAGGAACAGCAGCAAGCCGTACTGGACGCCGTTCAGCAGCTGGATCAGGAACGTGTAGATGTCCATTGCGTCGATTTCGCGTGCACGCTACTCAGCGCGCCATTGCGCGCAGTGCATGCCCATGGCGGTACTCGACGTCCCGCGTGCAGTGCATGCCCATGGCCATACCCCGCCGTCCTCCACCACCCCAGTCGGACTTCGGGGTATGGCCATGGGCACGCACTTGGGGCTGCGATGCGGCTCGGAGCCGAGGCGATGCGTCCGTCGGCGTGGATCCGGGCACACCCCGCGGTCCGACTGGGGTGGTGGAGGACGGCGGGTGAGCCGGGTGTCGCGCAACCATCACCGGAGAGGGCGAAGCTGCGCGATCCGGAATCAGAGCTTGCAGCCGCGCGGCGGATCGGTGATGTTCTTCACCGCCACGCCGATGACCTTGTTCTCCTTGCCTTCGACCTTGCGCAGGTAGATGTCGTGGATCGGCGCGTGGGCCTTGGTGAGCGCAAGGGAGCCGCGCGGGCTGTCGAGCTTCGCCGTTTCCATTGCCCTCACGACGTCGGCACGTTTCGCCAAGTCACCCTTGACGGCGTCGGCGCCCGCGATCAGCAGTTGCGCGGCGTCGTAGCCCTGGACCGCGTATACGTCGGGCTCGACCTTGTACGCCTTCATGTAGGCCGCGCGGAACGCCGTGTTCTTCGGATTGTTGACGCCCGTCTCCATAGTGCAACGTGGTGAGCATCCCCTGCGCGGCCTCGCCCTGCGCTTCAAGCGTGCCGTCGGTGAGGAAACCGGGGCCGACAAGCGGAATGGTCTTGTTGAGACCCGCGGCCGCGTAGTCCTTGACGAACTTGACGGCGCCGCCGCCGGCGAAGAAGGCGTACACCACGTCAGGCTTGAGTGCCGCAATCTCGGTCAGAAGCGGCTGGAACTCGACCTGCGGGAACGGCAGCGTCAGCTCCTTGACCACCTTGCCGCCGCCCTTTTCGAACGACTCCTTGAAGCCGCCGGTCGACTCCTCTCCCGCCGCGTACTTCCAGGTGATCGTGACGGCTGTCTTCTTCTTCTGCTCGGCCATCACCTGCCCCATGGCGAGCCCAAGCTGCGAGTTGGTGAACGACACGCGGAACACATTCGCGGCGCACAGCGGACCCGTGATCTCGTCGGCACCGGCGTTGGGAATGATCAGGAGGGTGTTGTTGTCGCGCGCCACTTTCGACATCGCGAGCGCCACGCCCGAGTGCACCGTACCGACGAGCACGTCGACCTGGTCGCGCTTGATGAGCTTGTTTGCGTTGTCGGGCGCCTTGGCGGGATCCGATTCGTCGTCGACGGTGAAGTACTCGATCTCCCGCCCGCCGAGCTTGCCGCCCTGCTCGTCGATCGCGAGCTTGAACCCGTTGGTGATCGCGGTGCCGAGCGCCGCGAACGTGCCGGTATACGGCAGCATCAGGCCGACCTTGATCTTGCCCTGCGCGCTTGCCGCAGCCGGCGCCAAGCAGCAGGCCGGCCGCCGCGACGATTGCGCCGACAACGCGCAGACTCTTCGAAACTCGACTCATGGTCATCCTCTCTCGTGGCTTGTAGTCACTTCGCGGGCGCTCGCCGTCGCGCTTGAGCTTGTCTCACGACGCACTGGCGCGGAGCTTGAAGCGCTGGATTTTACCCGTTGCAGTCTTGGGAAGCTCGTCGATGAACTCGATCCAGCGGGGATACTTGTAAGGCGCAAGCCGGTCCTTGACGTGCTGCCGCAGCTCGTCGGCCAGCGCCGGCGTGCCTTGATGCCCCGCTTTCAGCACGACGTACGCCTGCGGCTTGATCAGCTTTTCGTCGTCCGCGCGGCCGATGACCGCCGCCTCCAGGACGGCCGGATGCGTGATCAACGCCGACTCGACCTCGATCAGGCGACACGTAGATGCCGCCGACCTTGAGCATGTCGTCGCTGCGGCCGGAATACACGTAATAGCCGTCGCGCATCGAGCGAGTACTTGTCGCCGCTCCGAGTCCACGAGCCCTGGAACGTGTCGCGGGTCTTGTCGCGATTGTTCCAGTACGTCATCGCGGCCGTCGGCCCCTTGATCTGCAGCTCGCCTACCTGCCCGGCCGCAACCGGGACGCCATCGTCGCCGACGATCCTCAGCGTCGTAGCCAGGAACCGGCGTGCCGCTGGTCCCGTAGCGGACTTCGCCCGGGCGATTCGAAAGGAAGATGTGCAGCATTTCCGTCGAACCGAGGCCGTCGAGAATGTCGATGCCGAAGCGCTCGGTCCACCTGCGGCCGATTTCCGCCGGCAGCGCCTCGCCTGCCGAAACACAGCGCCGCAGAGCGAGCGCTTCGCGCTTCGGCGCATCGGGGTAGGCGAGAAGCGCGGCGTAGAGCGTGGGCACGCCGTAGAAAATCGTGGGCCGGTCCTTCCTCAATCGCGCTGAAAACCGCGGCCGGCGTCGGTCGCTCGGCCATCAGCACCGCGGTGGCGCCGACCGCGAGCGGAAATGTGAGCGCGTTGCCGAGCCCGTAGGCGAAGAAGAGCTTCGCCGCCGAGAAGACGACATCGTCCTCGCGAATGCCGAGAACGGGCTTCGCGTAGAGCTCGGCGGTCTGCACGAGGCTCGAATGCAGGTGCACGGTGCCCTTCGGCGAACCTGTAGAACCCGACGAATAGAGCCAGAAGCACGCGTCGTCGCACGTGGTTTCGGCCGCGGCAAACGACGGCGAAGCCGCCGCCATCAGCATGGCGAGCGAAAGGTGCGGTGCACTCGCCTCCTCGCCGACCGCGCCGGAAACGATGATTCGCGACAGGTTGGAATGCTTCGCGAGTATCGGAGCAAACGCCGGCAGCAGAGGCGCCGACACGACGAGCGCGCGAGCGCGGCTGTCGCGCAGCATGTAATCGTAGTCGGCGGTAGTGAGCAGCGTGTTCGCCGCAATCGGCACGATGCCGGCCTTGATGGCGCCCAGGAAGACGGCGGGAAAGTCGATCGTGTCGAGATGGCAGAGGAGCACTCGCTCTTCGGGCCGCAGGCCGAGGGCTATGAGCGCATTCGCGCAGCGATTCACGCGTTCCGCGAGATCGCCGTAGGTGTACGCGCCGGCGTCGTCGATGTACGCAGTCTTTGCGGCGCGGCCTGCCGCGAGATTGCGCTCGATGAGATCGTGCGCGGCGTTGTAGTCGCGCGGGACGTGAATCCGCGGCGGACTCGCCCGATGATCAGCCGTGCTGAGCGACGGCATGATGCTTCCTCCGATCGGTGACTTGTCGCTGCGGAATCCTCGGGCACATGCCGGCGACGAAGCCGACCGCAGCGATCACTGGACGATTATGGCAGGCGCGACGCGTTCCACTCCTGTGCTCGCCAACGTTCATGCAATTTAAATCATGCTGTCGACGAGGTCAAGCACAATAACTCATGCTCTTGAGCATACTGAGTAGCCGCTCCGCTCGCGACTCGCACCCGGTGGCCACCCACTCCGGAAGAACCCCTGATCCAAAGTGCTTGACGCTAGCGATTCATATGCAATATATTGCTACGACCTTAGCCACCGCACCCTGACCGATGTCCCCCACGCTTCCGCGCCGCCAAGCCGTCGTCGTTTCGGCCGATTCCAATCCCGAGGATTCGGCCTTCCTTGCGGCGCTCGGCCGACAGGTACGCGGAGTCGCGCGAGCGACGGGGCTCGCGCGCAAGGCGGTGTCGCAAAGCGCGGGCGTCTCCGAGCGCTACCTCGCCCAGCTCGAAGCAGGAGAAGGCAACGCGTCGGTGCTCCTCCTCCGCAGTGTCGCGGGCGCACTCGCGATACCGCTCACCGAGCTTATCGACTCCGCGAGAGGGTGCCGTCGAAAAGCGGCTGATCCGCCGCTTCCTCGATGGCTTGCCGGAACACCGGCTGGAGGACGTCGTCTTCCGGCTGATGCGCGACTACGGCGAGGAAGCCGCCACGAGACGCAAGCGCATGGCGCTCGTAGGTCTCCGCGGCGCCGGAAAGACAACGCTCGGAAGCTCGCTTGCCGCCGAATTGGGCAAGCTGTTCGTCGAGCTCGACCACGAGATCGAGCGCGAGGCGGGCGTCAGCCTGTCGGAAATCTTCCTCCTCTACGGCCAGGCGGGCTATCGGCGCATCGAGCGACGGTGCCTCGAACGCCTGATCGGCAGCCAGGCGGAGATGGTGATGAGCGTCGGGGGCGGGATCGTTTCGGAGCCCGAAACCTACAACCTGCTGCTGCAGCATTGCTTCACAATCTGGATCAAGGCGTCGCCTGACGAGCACATGGCGCGGGTCGTAGCGCAGGGCGACCTCCGCCCGATGCAAGGTCACACCGAGGCGATGGCCGACTTGAAGCGCATCCTCGATTCGCGCGAGCCCTTGTACCGCAAAGCCGATATCACCATCGACACCGCGGGCGAGGATCCGCGGCAGAGCCTTTCCAAGCTTCGCCAGGCCGTGCTGGCCTGAGGAGCGCTTAGGAGAACCGCATGGCACAGGCGACCGCACCCGCCGCCCTCCAAGGCTCGCTCGAATCCCCGCAGCTGATCACGTTCGACACGCATCCGGGTCGCTACGCCCACTGGAAGCTCGCGTTCGACGGCCCGATTGCGACCTTGACGATGGACGTCGACGAGGATCGCGGGATCAGTCCGGGATACAAGCTCGAAGCTCAACTCGTACGACCTCGGCGTCGACATCGAGCTCGCCGACGCGCTGCAGCGGATCCGCTTCGAGCATCCGGAAGTGCGCAGCGTCGATCCTCACGAGCGCCAAGAACCGCGTGTTCTGCTCGGGCGCCAACATCTTCATGCTGGGCATCGTCGTCGCATGCGTGGAAAGTGAACTTCTGCAAGTTCACGAACGAGACGCGCAACGGCATCGAGGACTCGAGCCGCCATTCCGGCCTCAAGTTCGTCGCCGCGTGCAACGGGACGACCGCAGGCGGCGGCTACGAGCTGGCGCTCGCCTGCGACGAGATCCTCCTCGTCGACGACCGGTCGGCAGCAGTCGAGCCTTCCCGAGGTGCCGCTGCTCGGCGTGCTGCCCGGCACCGGCGGGCTCACGCGCCTCACCGACAAGCGCCGCGTCCGGCGCGACCACGCCGACATCTTCTGCACGTTGGCCGAAGGCGTGCGCGCGCAGCGCGCCCAAGAGTGGCGGCTCATCGACGGTTACGCGAAGCCGCAGCAGTTCGCGCAAGCGGTGAAGGAGCGGGCCGCCGCGCTCGCCACCTCGAGCGACCGCCCGCGCGACGCGGCCGGGATCGCACTCACACCGCTGATCGCGCACCATCGACGACACCGGATACAGGTACGAACACGTCGACGTCCGCATCGACCGGCGCGCTCGGATGCGCCACCCTGACCGTGTTTGCGCCGAAGTCGCCTGCCGCCGAAGGCCTCGGCCCATTCTCGCGGCGGGCGCCTCGTGGTGGCCGCTCGCGATGGCGCGCGAGCTGGACGATGCGATCCTGCTCCTGCGCACCAACGAGCTCGACATCGGCACGTGGGTGTTGAAGACGTCGGGCGACGCGTCGCATGTCCTCGCTGCGGATGCGACGCTGCGTTGCGGCATCAAAGCGCACTGGTTCGTCCGGGAGACCATCGGCATGTTGCGCCGCACGCTGGCGCGCCTCGACGTCACTTCGCGCACGCTCTTTGCGCTGATCGAGCCGGGATCGTGCTTTGCCGGCACGCTCCTCGAACTGGCGCTCGCTGCCGATCGCAGCTACATGCTCTCGCGCCGATGGCGACGACGCCGCGGCTCCGCGGATCGTGCTGTCCGCGCAGAATTTCGGCGCGTATCCGATGGTGAACGGAGAGGCGCGCCTCGCCGCGCGCTTCTACGACGAGACCGGAGCCCATGGCGCTCGCGCAAGAAGGCGATCGGCCAGCCGCTGACCGCGGATGCGGCGCTCGAGCCTCGGCCTCGTCACCGTCCGCGCCCGACGAGCTCGACTGGGCCGACGAAGTGCGGATCGCGCTCGAAGAGCGGGCGAGCCTGTCGCCCGACGCACTGACCGGAATGGAGGCGAACCTGCGCTTCGGCGGCACCGAGACGATGGAGACGCGCGTCTTCGGCCGGCTGTCGGCGTGGCAGAACTGGATCTTCATCCGTCCGAACGCCGTCGGCGAAGCCGGTGCGCTGAAGGTGTTCGGCACCGGCAACAAGGCCCGGTTCAGCTGGCGACCGTGTTTGACGCCTTCCTCGATTCGACCCCGCCAAGGAACACGATGAGCATCGACTACAGCGAGAAGATTCCGAACAACGTGGACCTCGCGGGCAACAAGACGCTGCAGCGCGCCCTCGAACAATGGCAGCCCGAGTTCCTGAGCTGGTGGGGCGGAGATGGGGCCGGAGGGCACGCGCGAGCACCGACGTCTACCTGCGCACGGCGGTGAGCGTCGAGCCCAAGGGCTGGGCGCACTTCGACTACGTGAAGATGCAGCGACTACCGGTGGGGCATCTTCCTCGCGCCGGCCGACGCCGGGCGCAAAGTGAACTTCGGCGCGCACAAGGGCGAGCCCGCGTGGCAGGAAGTGCCGGGCGAGTATCGCGCGAACCTGCGGCGGCTGATCGTCACGCAGGGCGACACCGAGCCCGCGTCGGTCGAGCAGCAGCGGCGTCTCGGGCTCACCTGCCCGTCGCTCTACGACCTGCGCAACCTGTTCCAGGTCAACGTCGAGGAGGGCCGGCACCTGTGGGCGATGGTCTACCTGCTGCACGCGCACTTCGGCCGCGACGGCCGCGAGGAGGCCGAGGCGCTGCTCGAGCGCCGCTCCGGCGACGCCGACAATCCGCGCATCCTCGGCGCGTTCAACGAGCCGACGCCCGACTGGCTGTCGTTCTTCATGTTCACGTTCTTCACCGACCGCGACGGCAAGTATCAGCTCTGCTCGCTTGCCGAGTCGGGCTTCGATCCGCTCGCGCGCACCTGCCGCTTCATGCTGACCGAGGAAGCGCATCACATGTTCGTCGGCGAGTCCGGCATCGGCGCGCATCGTGCAGCGCACGTGCGAGGCGATGGCCGCCGGCAAGACCGACGATCCGCGCGACGGCTGCGCGCGCAGGGCGTGATCGACCTGCCGACGATCCAGCGCTACCTCAACTTCCATTTCAGCGTGACGATGGACCTCTTCGGCTCCGACGTCTCGTCGAACGCCGCGACGTTCTACACGACGGGACTCAAGGGGCGCTTCGACGAGACGAAGATCGACGACGACCATCTGCTGCAGCGGTGCGACGTATCCGGTGCTGGAGATCCGCGACGACCGCCTCGCCACGGCGCAGGCGCCGGCGCTCAATGCGCTCAACGAGAAGCTGCGCGACGACTTCATCCGCGACGCCGCCGCCGGCATCGAGCGCTGGAACAAGATCATCGAGAAGCACGGGCATTCCGTTCCGCCTGAAGGCGCCGCACAAGGCGTTCCATCGGCGGATCGGCCCGCTCGCGGCCGCGCACGTCGATCCCGACGGCAACGTCGTCTCGGCTGCCGAATGGGCGGCGAATGCCGACCGCTGGCTGCCGAGCGCCGACGATCAGCGCGTTCGTCGCGTCGCTGATGGGTCGGGTCGATCGAGCCGGGCAAGTTCGCGAACTGGATCGCGCCGCCGCCGCGCGGCGTCGACAACAAGCCCGCGGACTTCGCCTACGTGCGATTCAATTGAGCGGACGAAAGCCGCGACCCTTCCGATGAGCACGAGCGCGCCGGCACGCGAGGTCATTCGCCAGCACCTCATCGATCCGGAGATCTGCATCCGCTGCAACACCTGCGAAGAGACCTGTCCGGTCGACGCCGTCACGCATGACGCCCGGAACTACGTCGTCGACGTCGACAAATGCACGGGCTGCAACGAGTGCATTTCGCCCTGCCCCACCGGCGCCATCGACAACTGGCGGCAGGTCGCGAAGAAGGACGCCTACACGCTGGAAGAGCAACTCTCGTGGGACAGCCTGCCGCCGCAGCGCGAGATCGACGCCGAGCCGGAAGCCGAATTGCCGACCGACGTCGCGCGGATCACGGCGCTCGCAACGGCGGGCCAGGGCGGCACGGCGGCGGCGCCCTGGTCGGCGGCGCATCCGTACGTCAACCTCTACGGGATCGAGAAGCCGGCGATAGCCACGGTCACGGGCAACTTCGGGCTGACGGGCGAAGGCGCGTCGAGCGATATCCGCCACATCGTGCTCGATTTCGGCGGCACGTCGTTTCCCGTGCTCGAAGGACAGACGATCGGCATCGTTCCACCCGGGCACGATCGCGACGGGCAGGCCGCACCACGTGCGCCTGTATTCGGTCGCAAGCCCGCGCGAGGGCGAGCGTCCGCGCTACAACAACCTCGCGCTGACGGTGAAGCGAGTCACCGAGGATCACTCCGGCCATCCCGTGGCGGGAGTGGCATCGAATTACCTGTGCGACCTCGAAAAAGGCGCGCAGGTCAATGTGGTGGGACCGTACGGCACGTCCTTCCTGATGCCCAACCATCCCGGATCGAGCCTGCTGATGGTCTGCACGGGCACCGGTTCCGCACCGATGCGGGCGATGACCGAGCGCAGGCGCCGCCGCATCGACGCAGAAGGAAGGCGGCGAGTTGATGCTCTTCTTCGGCGCACGAACGCCGGACGAATTGCCGTACTTCGGACCCCTCCAAAAGTTGCCGCCCGAGTTCATCGACATCAACTTCGCGTTCTCCCGCGTCGCCGATGCACCGAAGCAGTATGTGCAGGACCGGATCCGCGCGCGTTCCGCCGACGTCGCGCGGCTCGTCGCCGACACCAATTGCCACATCTACGTCTGCGGTCTCAAAGACATGGAGGAAGGCGTCGCTCAGGCGTTCCGCGAGGCCTGCCGCGCGCATGGCGTCGACTGGGATGCGCGGCTCCCGGAGCTCCGCTCGCAGGGCCGCTATCACGTCGAAACCTACTGATCGATCGCCGCGGGACGGTCGCGAGTGCCGGGCGGCGACCCTGTCCCCACGTTCGACGCGCGCTACGTCTCGAGCGTTTCCTCGCGCAACAGTCCCAGCGCCTCCTGCACGGGTCGATCCGAATAGCCGAACAACACGGCATCCGTCGATGCCGTCAGCGTCCGCACTTGCCACGACGGCGCGACGAAGACATCGCGCGGCCCCCATTCGAGCTCCTCATCGCCGATCCTGATCGGCCGCGGCCTTCGACGCAGCAATAGACGGTGCCGTCGGTCGAGCGGTGCGGCAGCGAGCGAAATCCGCGGGCAGCATCTGCAGAAACGTCCCGAGCGTGGGCATCGCCCAGCCGCCCGTCACAGGGTTGACGTAGCGCATCCGCACGCCGTGCGCCGGATCGCGGACGCCGGCGGCGGCGAGCTTCGCGAGCGCAGCGCGGCTTTTCGCGTACGGGTAGTTGAATACGGGCGAAGTCCTCGAGACGTGAGGGTGATCGACGAGCGCCATGTTGGCCCCCATCGCGCATCCGCGTCGCCCTCGGCGCGGGTAACAGGTTGGACCGCTTCCGGGTAGCGCTCGGCGAATTGCGCGTCGTGGAGGCGCGACGATGGGAATGTCGAGGCCGTCCAGCCACACGACCGGCTCGTCGCCGTCGTTGCCGTGGTCGTGCCATGTCCACGACGGCGTGATGATGAAATCGCCGGGCGCCATCGTCGTGCGCTCGCCGTCGACAGCCGTGTACGCGCCGGCGCCTTCGACGATGAAGCGCAGCGCGCTCTGCGTATGGCGGTGCGACGGCGCCACTTCGCCGGGAAGGATGAGCTGCAGCCCGGCGTAAAGCGCACTGGTGATGAGGGACGAATTTAGGCAGACCGGATTCTCGAGGATGAGCACGCGGCGCATCGCATCCATCGCAGTGATGAGCTTGCCGGACTCCATCGATCGCCGGACGCACGTCGTCGTAACGCCACAACGCAGGCCGAGCCGATGGGCGCGGCTGTGGCGGGACGAGATCGTCGAGCACCTCCCACAGCGGGCGCAGGTGCCGGCCGGCGATGCGGGTGTAGAAATCGGCGCGGTCGTTCACGGCGGGACTCCTTCCGGATGCAAGGCCTCGTAGGCCGCGGCGAGCGCGGGATCGCGCAGAGCGCACGTCCTGATGGTCGACGCGCGCCCGGTGCGGCGCAGGTAATCATAGGCGAACGACACCGGGTCGAGCGAGAGGCGCGTACGGACCGTCTCGTACCACTGCGTGCTCTTGATCGCGGCGTTCTGCAGCGCATCGGAACCCGGCCGCCGCCGGCGCTCGAATTCGGCAAGCCGCGCCGGCACGTCGGGCAGCGCGACGCACGCCTCGAACAGCGCGATCGCATCCTGCATCGCGAGCCGCGTGCCCGAGCCGACCGAGGGATGGCCGGTGCGCAGCGCATCGCCGAGCAGCACGAGGTTGCGCCAGTGCCAGCGCCGGTTGCTGACGATCGCGTAGCGGAACCACTCGGACCGGTTCGACAGCAACGGCCGCCCGTCGAGATCGTCGCGGAATGCGCGCTCGCAATAGGCAAGGCTCTCCGCTTCCGGCATCCGGTCGAGACCTGCCGCGTGCCAGGTCCGCGGGTCGCATTCGACGAGGAACGTGCTGTGCGTGCGCGCTATAGCGATAGGCGTGCGCGATCAGCAGGCCATCGTCGTTCTCGCGAAAGATGAGCGACAGCGGATCGAAGGGTGCCGTCGTCCCGTACCACGCGAGGAGGTTCGGCCGCACGTCGAGCACCGGCTCGAAGTGCTCGCGATAGCGCGTGCGGATCGCGCTGGCGGCGCCGTCGGCGGCGACCACGAGATCGCAGTCGTCGAACTCGCGCGATGTCGTCGACCTTGCGGCCGAACTCGATGGCGACGCCGAGCGCCGAGCAATGCTCGCGCAGCGTGCGCAGCAGGTCGATGCGCGCCATCCGATGGAACGTGTTGTTGGCGAGCGTGATCGCCTGCCCGCGATGCACGATCCGCATCGCGTCGTGCACCACCTGGTCGCGCGTCATCGCCGCGTAGAGCTCGGGCGCGATCTCACGGACGAACGCCAGCGCGATGTCGGTGAACACCACGCCCCAGCCGTAGGTCGCGGCCGCCGAATCGCGCTCGACGATCCGGATGCGGTGTCCCGGATCGTGCCGCTTCATCAGGTACGCGAAGAAGAGTCCGGCGGGGCCGCCGCCGACGATGCCGATGTTCACGCGGCGCCCGCTGCGCGCGGCCTCGCGCGCCAGCATTTCGGTGATCCTCTCGCGCAGTTCCCGCTTGAGGATCTTGCCGACCGGGCTCAACGGCAGCTCGGCCACGACCTCCAGCCGCTCGGGCAGCTTGAAGCGACGCGATCTTCTGTTGCCGCAGGAACGCGATCAGCTCGTCGAAGGCGAGCGTTTCTCCCGGCTTCGGCACGACGAACGCGCACGCCTTTTCGCCGAACACCGGATCGGGCATCGCGACGAGCGTCGACCACCTTGACCTTCGGGTGCGCGTAGATGAGGTTCTCGACCTCCTCGCAGCTGATCTTCTCGCCGCCGCGATTGATGAGGTCCTTGCGCCGGCCTTCGGTAAAGACGTGGCGGCCCCGGCGGCGCACGATGTCGCCCATCCGGTAGAAGCCATCCTCGGTGAAGGCCTCGCGGTTCTTTTCCGGGGCGTTGTAATAGCCGCGGATCGTGTAGGGGCCGCGCGTCAGAAGCTCGCCGGGGACGCCGTCGGCGACTTCGCGACCGTCGTCGTCGACGACCATGATCTCGTCGTCGGTGCACACGGGCGTGCCCGAGCTTTCGAGCAGCAGGTCGTCCGGAGTCGTCGAGGCGCGTCATGTTGATGAGGCCTTCGGCAGTGCCGTAGATTTCCTGCGGCGTGCAGCCGAAGCGATCGCGCAGGCGACTGCGAAGCTCCGGTGCCAAGCGCGCGCCGCCGTTCTGGATCGCTTTGAGCGAGGACAGATCGAAGCGGTCGGGCGCGTCGGATCCGAGCCACGCCGGATATCAACGGCACGACCGCGGCGATCGTCGTCACGCGCTCGCGCTCGACAAGACCGAACACGTCCGCGGCATCGCCCGACGGCGCAAGCACGACGGTGCCGCCGTAGTAGAAGGCGCCGAGCATGCCGGGCGAGGCGAGATTGTAGTTGTGCCCGAGCGGCAGGATCGCCATCAGCACGGTGCTCTCGTCGAAGCCGGCGGCCGCGCCGCAGAGCCGCGCATTGAGCACGTAGTCATCGTGCGTGCGGGGAATGAGCTTCGACAGCGACGTCGTTCCTCCCGACAGCAGCATCGTCGTCGACCTCGGCCGGGTCGACGCGCACGGCCGATAAGCGCGCCCGCGTCCACGGTTGTCGCGAGCAGCGTCGACAGGGCAGTGTTGGCCGTTGGCCGGCTCGCCGACCACGAAAACCGCGCGCAATGCCGGCGCCTTCGGCGCGAGCTCCTGCGCCATCGCCCGGTAATCGAAGCCCTTGATCGCGTCGGGGATGACGTACCCGACGGCTCCCGAAGCTGCGCAGGAAATGCGCAACCTCCGGTGTGCCGGTGTGCGCGCAGCGCGGTGACCGGAATGGCGCCGATACGCGCCAGTGCGAAGTAGGTGTAGACGAATTCCGGAATGTTCGGAAGCTGGACGACGACGCGGTCGAGCGCGCGGATTCCCGCCTCGAGGAAGCCGCACGCGAGGCGATCGACGGTATCGCCCAATGCCCGATAACTGATCCGCTCGCCGCCGTGGACCAGCGCGGTCTTGTCCTGCGCACGGCGTATTGCCCGCGCCAGCAGACCGGTCAGCGTGATGCCTTGCCAGTAGCCGAGATCGCGGTACGTCTTCGCGATATCGAGCGGCCACGGTGTGCACCCTGCGAGCACTGCGTCAATCTCCTCCGGCAGCGATGTTTGGGCCGGCGGTACCGGCCGCCGTGCGCTGCTGCACGCAACGGGTGTTCCTGACGTCGATGCGGATCTATGCAAACCGTAACATACGGTCCAGCCGGATGGCGAGTGGATGGGATGTTGCGTTCTGAAAACTCCTGTCTCTGGCTCATAATCCGGTCTTGCGGCCTATCGCCGAATCGGAGGGTTCATGCCACTGTCAACCTACGGGATACTCAGGGGCACAGTGATCGGTCATCTTCGCGACGCGGACGACGATCACTATCAGATTCAAGTGAAAGCCGGCACTACGGTTTACCGGATCGCATCGAATGTGAAATCGTCGGCGCCCAACGCGCCATCGACGCTGCTGTTCCAGTCGACCACTACGCTGCCCGACAAGTTCACGAAGAGACTTGCGGGCACTCGCCCCCGGATACAAGAAACTGGCATCGAAGCCCGGCGGGCTCGCGATCGACTATGTTCGTGGCGGACTCGTGACGCCCAAATCGATGAAGCCGGTACCGCCGGATGCGCCCGGCGTCGACAATGATCTCAAGGACCTTCTCGAGGCCGCCGTCGTGAAGGTCATGCGGCAGCCGGGATCGGTCATCTACGCCTTCGGCGCCAAGTGGGGACCGGAGAAACGCAAGGACAAGTACTTCAAGTTCCTGCCGGGCAACGGCATCCACGACATCCACATGAACCAAGGCAACAGCGGGCAGTACAAGAGGGACAACGGCATTTACCAGGACGGCGCGCTCATCGTCGAATACCCGGGCGGCAAGTGGCGGACATTCTTCTTTGCCTTTCAGTCGCAGACCTTCAAGACGGATAACGGCGGCAACCCCGTTGGCGGACCTGCCGTGCCAAAGTCCGGCGGGCGAGCGAAGAAGACGACAAAGGCGCGGGGCTCGAGGCGAAGTGGGGCGAGCTCCAAGGGGCGATCGCGCCACGAAGGAAGGCCGTCAGCAGGAAGAAATAGGACGACCCGCGAGTCTCGGCGCCGTGCCGCCGCTCAGACGGTGAGGCAGGCCCGACGCCGTCGGCTTCCATGTCGGCGCCCTTGCCCGCCTTGATCACTTCGCCGCGCGAGAGCACGACGTAGCGATCGGCGAGCGACCGCGCGAAATCGTAGTACTGCTCCACCAGCAGGATCGCCATTTCGCCTTCCGCCGCGAGACGGCCGGATCGCGCGCTCGATGTCCTTGATGATCGACGGCTGGATGCCCTCGGTCGGCTCGTCGAGCACGAGAAGCTTGGGCTCCATCGCGAGCGCGCGGCCGATCGCGAGCTGCTGCTGCTGTCCGCCGGAGAGATCGCCGCCGCGCCGGCCCAGCATTTCCGCGAGCACCGGGAACATCTCGAAGATGCGCGGCGGTATCGGCGCGCCGGGCGGTTGCGTCGCGAGCCCGAGCCTCAGGTTCTCCTCGACGGTGAGCCGCGGAAAGATCTCGCGGCCCTGCGGCACGTAGCCCAGCCCCAGCCGCGCGCGCGCGTGCGGCGGCAGCTTCGTCACGTCGGCGCCGTCGAAGCCGATCGCGCCCGAGCGGGACGGCAGGAGCCCGGCGATGCATTTCAGGAGCGTCGTCTTGCCGACGCCGTTGCGGCCGAGGATCGCGGTGACGGCCCCGGACGGCGCCTCGAACGCGACGTTGCGCAGCGTGTGGCTGCCGCCGTAATACTGGTTGAGCGCGTTACTGTGAGCATGTCGGTGCCCGCCCGGCCGCCCGAAGGGCACCGTGCCCCCATAGGCGGAGGCGAACGCGGTGAGCGTCGGGGGTTCATCTCAGCGCCCGAGGTAGACCTCGATGACGCGCGGATCGGCCTGCACGACGTCCATCGATCCTTCGGCAAGTACGCTGCCCTCGTGCAGCACCGTTACCGTTCGCGCGATCCGCGCGATGAAGTCCATGTCGTGCTCGACCACCACCACGGAATGCTTGCCGGCGAGCGACAGGCAGAGCTCCGCGGTTCGCATCGTCTCTTCGTCGGTCATTCCCGCGACCGGCTCGTCCAGCAGCAGGAGGCGCGGCTCCTGCATCAACAGCATCCCGATCTCCAGCCATTGCTTCTCTCCATGCGACAAGAGCCCGGCCGGTCGTCCGCATGCGCGTCGGCCAGTTGAATGAGCTCGAGCGTTTCGGCGATGCGGTCGAGGTCGACGCCGCGCAAGCCGCGCGCCCAGCGTGATCCGCGCGCGTTTGTCCGCCTTCATCGCGAGCTCGAGGTTGTCGAACACCGAATGGTGCTCGAACACCGTGGGCTTCTGGAACTTGCGGCCGATGCCGGCGTGCGCAATCTCGGCCTCGGTCAGCATGCGTGAGATCGATCGTCTGGCCGAAGAATGCGGTGCCGGCATCGGGGCGCGTCTTGCCGGTGATCACGTCCATCATCGTCGTCTTGCCTGCACCGTTGGGGCCGATGATGCAGCGCAGTTCGCCGTCCTCGATGGTGAGCGAAAGGTCGTTCAGTGCCTTGAACCCGTCGAAGCTCACCGTGATCCCGTCGAGATAGAGGATCGGGCCGTGCGTCGTGTCCACACCCGAACCGGCGACGCGCATCCCCGCCTGGGCGAGGCCGGCCGAGCCGCTGTCGATGCTGTGGACGGCAACGTCCGTCACTGGCTGCTGCCCCCACGCTCGCCGCGCGTCGCCGCCGCCGAGCGAGCCCGATGACGCCTCGCGGAAGGAAGAGCGTGACCAGAATGAACAGGAGGCCCAGGAAGAAGAGCCAGTACTCGGGGAATGCCTGCGTGAACCAGCTTTTCGCCCCATTCACCACGAATGCGCCGACGATGGGTCCGACGAGCGTTCCCCGGCCGCCCACGGCCGCCCAGATCGCGATCTCGATCGAATTCGCCGGCGACATTTCGCTCGGGTTGATGATTCCGACCTGCGGCACGTACAGCGCGCCGGCGATTCCGCAGAGCACCGCGGAAAGCGTCCACACGAAAAGCTTGTAGTGGAGCGGGCTGTAGCCGCAGAACATCACGCGGCTTTCGGCGTCGCGGATCGCGGTGAGCACCCGGCCGAGCTTCGAGGTCACGATGAGGCGCGCCAGCAGGAGCGCGCCGAGCAGCGCGACGCCGGTGGCCATGAAGAGCGCCACGCGCGTCCCCGGCGCGGCGATGGGATAGCCCAGGATGCGCTTGAAATCGGTGAATCCATTGTTGCCGCCGAAGCCCGTGTCGTTGCGGAAGAACAGCAGCATGAACGCGTAGGTGAGCGCCTGCGTGATGATCGAGAAATAGACGCCCTTGATCCGCGAGCGGAACGCGAAGTAGCCGAACACGAAGGCCAGCACGCCGGGGACGAGCACGACGAGCAGCGCGGCGTACCAGAACTGGTCGGTGAAGCTCCAGTACCACGGATAGGCCTTCCAATCGAGGAACACCATGAAGTCGGGCAGGTCGCTGTGATAGACGCCGTCGCGGCCGATCGGAGCGCATCGAGGTACATCCCCATCATGTAGCCGCCGAGCGCGAAGAAAAGGCCGTGCCCCAGCGACAGGATTCCGGCGTAGCCCCAGATCAGGTCCATCGCGAGCGCGACGATCGCATAGCACATGATCTTTCCGGCGAGCGTCACCCAGTAGTCGGACAGGTGGAACGGATGCTCCGCGGGGAGCAGCAGGTTGAGCCCCGGCACGAGCACGAGCAGCACGTAGGCGGCGAGCGCGAACATTCGCCCAGCCGCCACGGGTCAGCAGCGGCCGCGCCGGTACGCCGAGCGGTGCTGCGCTGCAGCTGCGAGCGCGCACCTGCGGCCGGCACGGTGGCATTCATGCGTCCGCCATCCTGCCCTTGATGCGCGAACAGGCCCTGCGGGCGCTTCTGGATGAAGACGATGATGAACACGAGGAGCGCGATCTTCGCGAGCACGCGCGCCCGACCACGCCTCCAGGAACTTGTTGGCGATGCCGAGACCCATCGCCGCGTACACCGTGCCCGGCGAGCTGGCCGACGCCGCCCAGCACGACGACCATGAACGAGTCGACGATGTAGCTCTGTCCGAGATCAGGGCCGACGTTGCCGATCTGCGACAGCGCGCATCCGGCAAGGCCCGGCAATGCCGGAACCGAGGCCGAAGGCGTAGGTGTCGACGCGGCCGGTCGGCACGCCGAGCGCATCCGCCATCGGACCGGTTCTGCGTCACGCCGCGCACGAAAAGACCGAGCCGCGTACGCGTCAGGAGGAGCGCGATCAGCGCGACCACGGCCGCCGCGAAGCCGATGATGACGATGCGGCTGTACGGCAGCACCGAGGTTCGAAAAGAGCTGCACGCCGCCCGACATCCACGCCGGATTCTCGACCTGCACGTTCTGCGCGCCGAAGATCGTGCGCACCGGCCTGGATCAGGATGAGGCTGATGCCCCACGTGGCGAGCAGCGTCTCGAGCGGCCGCCCGTACAGGAACCGGATCACCGTGCGCTCGAGCACCATGCCGGTGAGCCGCGGACGCGGCGAACGCCGCCGGCAGCGCCGCGAGCAGATAGAAGTCGAACGCGCCCGGAAGGTGGGCGCGAAAGAGATTCTGCACGACGTAGGTCGCGTAGGCGCCGATCATGATGAGCTCGCCGTGCGCCATGTTGATGACGCCCATCGAGCCCGTAGGTGATCGCGAGGCCGAGCGCCGCGCAGGAGCAGGATGCTGCCGAGGCTCACGCCGCTGAAGATGCGGCCGATCATCTCGCCCGTCGTGAGGCGGCTCTCGATCGCGCGCAGCGACAGCTCCGCTTCGGCGCGGATCGTCGCTGTCGGGCTCGACGAATTCGGCGCCCCTTCTTTCGAGAAGCGGCAGGAGCAGCGTCTTGGTATTCGGATCGCGGGATTCCGCGAGCGCGCGAATCGCGCCGAGCCGGGTCGGCTTGTCGCTGCTCGCGAGCTGCACCGTCGCCTGGGTCAGCGTCAGCAGCGACTTGATCTCCGGGTCCTGCTCTTTCGCAAGCGCGCGCTGGATCACGGGCAGCATGTCCTCGTCGGCGCCGCGCTGCAGCGCCTGCGCGGCCGCGAGCCGCGTCGCGCGGTCGCGTCGCAACGAGCTGCAGCGCCGCGATTGCCGGTGGCGAGCTCGCGCCGGACGCGGTTGTTGAGGACGACGTCGTCGCGCGATTCCGGCAGCGGGTCGACTTTGGCGCCGGTCGCAGAGATCGATGGCGGCGCCGTCCTTGACGCGGAGCACCGTCTCGCCCGCCGTCTGCACTTCACCCGCTCAGCAGCGACTGCAGCAGCGGCAGACGCGCCCGCGTCGCCCGAGGCAACGAGCGGCGGCGATGGCCTTGACCTTCTCGTCGTTCTCGCCGAGCGCGAGATCGTGCACGAGCTCCGGCGGCGATCGCGAGCGTGGACATCGCGCGGGACGCGCGGCGCGAACAACGCGCACACCGCAAGAATCGGCGGCGACGCGGCGAAGCGTCAGCGAGGAATGAGTTCATGGTCCTGACAGCGGACGCAACCTGCAACAAACGGAACGGCGGCGACGGTCGATTCGACAAACCGCCGCCGCCGCGGTGAGACAGACGACAACGCTCGCGGCTATTTCTTCTCGGGCTCGTCCTTCTTCGTCTGGTTGCCTTCGATGTACTGGCTCCACGGTTGCGCGCGGATCGGGCCCTTGGTCTTCCAGACGACGTTGAACTGGCCGTCCTTCTGCACTTCGCCGATGAACACCGGCTTCCACAGATGGTGGTTCTTCTCGTCCATCTTGATCTCGAAGCCGTCCGGCGCGTTGAACTTCTGGCCCGCCATCGCGACGACGACCTTGTCGGTGTCCGTCGACTTGGCCTTCTCCACCGCCTGCTTCCACATGTGGATGCCGACGTAGGCCGCTTCCATCGGATCGTTGGTGAGCGGCTTGTCGGCGCCGGGGAGCTTCTTCGCCTTCGCGTAGGCCGCCCATTGCTTCTTGAACGACTCGTTGGCCGGGTTCTTGAGCGTCATGAAGTAGTTCCACGCCGCGAGGTGACCCACCAGCGGATTGGTGTCGACGCCGCGCAGCTCTTCCTCGCCGACCGAGAACGCGACCACCGGGCACGTCCGTCGCCTTCAGGCCCTGGTTGCCGAGCTCCTTGTAGAACGGCACGTTCGAGTCGCCGTTGATCGTCGAGACGACCGCGGTCTTGCCGCCGGCCGAGAACTTCTTGATGTCGGCGACGATCGTCTGGTAGTCGCTGTGGCCGAACGGCGTGTACTTCTCGTCGATGTCCTTGTCGGCCACGCCCTTCGACTTCAGGAACGCGCGCAGGATCTTGTTCGTCGTGCGCGGATAGACGTAGTCGGTGCCGAGCAGCACCCAGCGCTTGGCGCCGCCGCCTTCCTTGCTCATCAGGTACTCGACCGCCGGAATCGCCTGCTGGTTCGGCGCGGCGCCCGTGTAGAACACGTTCTTCGAGAGCTCCTCGCCTTCGTACTGCACCGGGTAGAACAGCAGCCCGTTCAGCTCCTCGAACACCGGCAGCACCGACTTGCGCGACACGCTGGTCCAGCAGCCGAACACGACGGCGACCTTGTCCTGCGAGATCAGCTGGCGCGCCTTCTCGGCGAACAGCGGCCAGTTCGACGCCGGATCGACGACGACCGCCTCGAGCTTCTTGCCCATGCACGCCGCCCTTGGCGTTGATCTCGTCGATCGCCATCAGCGTCGACGTCCTTCAGCACCGTTTCGCTGATCGCCATCGTCCCGGACAGCGAGTGCAGCACGCCGACCTTGATCGTGCCTTCGGCGGCGAGTACCTGCGTTCCGACCGTTAGGCCGGCGAGCGCAAGCGCCGCGGACGCAGCCAATCGTTTCAGAACTGTTCTGCGTTGCATGGATTTCCCTGTATCAATGGATTGACGATGACAGCACCTGGCGTCCGCGACGACTGCACGCCGGCCCCGTAATGCTGCATCGCATGATTCATGCCATGCGCCGGATAGCGCTGAGTTAATCCATTGTTTGACAACGAGCAATGTGCGTTTCGACTGAGCGCACTCGGCCGCTGGGACGATGCTGCATCGCTGTTCCAAAGCTGGTGCGACGCGACTTCGACCGTGCACCGATTTGGACCGACGACTGCAACGGGCGGCTAGCGGTCTTCGGTCAGCGTCGCGTGCTGCGCCGCGACGCGTCCGACCATGCCGCGCTCGATGACGAAGCGGACGACCGTGTCGAGCCCGTGTCCGGTCTTGAGGTTGGTGAACACGAACGGGCGCTCGCCGCGCATCCTGCCGCGCGTCGCGGTCCATGACTTCGAGCGAGGCGCCGACCATCGGCGCGAGGTCGATCTTGTTGATGACGAGGAGATCCGAGCGCGTGATGCCCGGGCCGCCCTTGCGCGGGATCTTGTCGCCGGCGGCGACGTCGATCACGTAGAGGGTGAGATCCGGACAGCTCGGGCGAGAAGGTCGCCGCGAGATTGTCGCCGCCGCTTTCGACGAACACGATGTCGAGGTTGCCGAAGCGCGCGGCGAGCCGGTCCACCGCCTCGAGGTTGATCGAGGCATCCTCGCGGATGGCGGTGTGCGGGCAGCCGCCGGTCTCCACGCCGATGATGCGGTCCGGCGTGAGCGCCTCGTTGCGCACGAGGAACTGGGCGTCCTCTCTCGCGTGTAGATGTCGTTGGTGACGACCGCGAGCTCGTAGCGGTCGCGCAGCGCGCGGCAGAGCGCGAGCGTCAGCGCCGTCTTGCCGGAGCCGACCGGGCCTCCGATGCCGGCACGAAGGGGTTGCCTGCTGGTCATGATCGCGCAGGTGTCGCCGCCATTCGAACGGCGCTCGCAGCGTACCTTCGCGGGACGCAATCGACAATCCTCGCGGGCGGCGATCGACGAATGCCCGCCGCACCGACGGGGCAGGTTGCGCCGTCTGCTCAGTACCCGTACCGTAGCAGTACATGGTGTACTTTGGGTCGCAGGAGGCGGTACAGGGACGATCGGGCTTCGGGATTGGGCGTTGGGGTCGACACAGGCCATGGACGCGAGATCCCATTTCGAGGGCGGCGCGCAGCCGAGCTGGAACGTCGTCAGTTGCAGCGTAGCCGGACGACGCCGTCGAACTGGTAGGTGAAGATCGCGCTATCGGCCGCCGGTGAACGTCAGCGACATGGTCCCGACCGTCGCGACGGCTCGTCTGGGCTCGGATCGAACCCCACCGGCGGCGTTCCGCGATGCGCGTATGAGATCGGCAGCGTAGTAGGGGCGACCCTGCGCATCCTTCTGCAGACGGGCCCGAGGAGAAGAGGAATGTCCCACGCCGCGCGCCGTCGTAGAGGAACCACGTGCAGAACATGGTCTGGTTCCTGCTGGACGCACGGCATTCCCATGCCGTTCAAGTCCGGATTCCACCAGTTCCCGGTGTAGTTCACATCCGCTGCGGCGTGAGTGGCCATGACGCCGCCGAGTCCTGACGAGGGCTGCCAGGATTGGAGCCCTGAGAATCAGCTTCATGGTTAGGCCTCCTGAGAGAATGACGGATACCCCGCCCCACCCCTTGTGCGCCTATCTGCGGGGAAGCATGCGCGCTCTGGCACGAGGTGAGCAAACACCCTTGTCGCCTCCTCACATTCCGTCAGGATCGAAACAGTCGCGTGTACTGCGTTTCGTGCCTCGCGCTCGCGAGGTGGAGACCGGGCGCGAATGTCGACAAGTCGGCATCGTCCCGCGACATTGCGATCCCGACAGCGCGAGGAATATTCGCACCCAGCGCAATCACGCAGACGCTGGCCGGCAACCTGGCCGAGGGGCACGAGCTTCATCGCCGCCAGCACCTGATTTTCGAGCCACGACCACGCGTATGCGGTCACCGCGTCGCCGAGGGGCACAGGCGAACGCCCGCGCGGCGAGCGCGTACGCTGCCGGCTGCGTCACCGGCGCCAAGGCGGGCATCACCTCGACGACGGAAGCTTCCAAAAGTTCGAGGTCGTGCAGGAGCTTCAGGAGCGAGCCGCCGGTCTGCTCGGTCTCCGCCTCGCAGCTCGGCCGTTTCGCGCGTCGCCCTGAACCACGAATTCCACGTCGCAAGCCGCGGCCAATCGCCGTCCCGCGCCGCCTCGAGCAACCGCCAGCATGCCGCGGCTTCGCCGGGCGCCACGACCCACTCCATCACGTCGCCGATCCAGGCTTGCGCGCCGAGGGCATCGCGGATCTCGCCGGCTTCGACCGCCCATTCGAGACCTTGCGAATAGCTGTAGGCGCCGATCGGAAGCGTCGGGCTGCGCGAGCTGCAGGAGCCGCACGAAGCGGCAGGCGACGACGATGTCCGGCACGTCTCCCGCGCGATAGCGTGCGGCGCGCATCAGCCGGCATGGCGATCCCGCACGCGCAAAGATCATGGATGATCCCGGCGTGCTTCGCTTCCGCCGAGTGCGCGTGATGGCCGGCGGCGTAGGCGCCAGCCTCCGGCTCGAACGGTGCGCGCACGGCCGTCACGGTGGCGCCCAGTCCGCCGCAGCATCCCGGCGAGCACGTCGTCGGCGGCGAAGCGCAGCCATCCCGTCCCGACCTGCACCGGCGTGTGCCGGTTGCCGAGGTGATAGGCCGGCGCGGGCGAGCGCATCCGGCATCCGCACACGCGCACTTCAGGAGATTCTCGTCCGCGGCGGTGACGCGCACGATCCGGCCGTCGTCGGCGCGCAGGCATTCGCCGTTCGCGCAGCACCGTGCCGCGCTGGAGGAAGAGTCCGATTTCCTCGCCGTCCGAGCGACCGGTCGTGCGCAGCCGGCTCTTCTGCCGCAGCTCGAACGGCAGCACGAGCACGGCGTCGTGCGATCGCAGCGCGTCGAGCTTCGCCTGGACGACGAGCACTGGCACTCGGTTTCCTTCGAGCTAGAACAGGAAATACCGCTGCGCCATCGGCAGCACGCTCGCCGGCTCGCAGGTCAGGAGCTCGCCGTCGGCGCGCACCTCGTAGGTCTCCGGGTCGACGTCGATCGCCGGCCGCGCAGTCGTTGTGCATCATGTTGCTGCTTGCCGATCTTGCGCGTGTTCTTGACCGCGACGAGCGGCTTCGCGAGACCGAGCTTGCGCAGCGCCGGATTCTCGAGCGCCGCCTTCGACACGAACGTCACCGACGTCGCGCAGCGCCTTGCCGAAGGCGCCGAACATCGGCCGGTAGTGCACGGGCTGCGGCGTCGGGATCGAGGCGTTCGGATCGCCCATCGCCGCGGCGGCGATCATGCCGCCCTTGAGGATCAGCGACGGGCTTGACGCCGAAGAACGCCGGCTTCCACAGCACCAGGTCGGCGAGCTTGCCCGCCTCGACCGAGCCGACGACGTGCGCGATGCCGTGCGCGATCGCGGGGTTGATCGTGTACTTGGCGATGTAGCGCTTCACGCGCGCAGTTGTCGTGCGCCGCCGGGTCGCCGCGGCAGCTGGCCGCGCTGCACCTTCATCTTGTGCGCGGTCTGCCAGGTGCGGATGATCACTTCGCCGACGCGGCCCATCGCCTGCGAGTCCGACGACATCATCGAGAACGCGCCGAGGTCGTGCAGGATGTCCTCGGCGGCGATCGTCTCGCGTGCGGATCCGCGACTCGGCGAACGCGACGTCCTCGGCGATCGCCGGGTCGAGGTGGTGGCACACCATCAGCATGTCGAGGTGCTCGTCGATCGGTGTTGACGGTGTACGGGCGCGTCGGGTTGGTCGACGACGGCAGCACGTTCGGCTCGCCGCACGCCTTGATGATGTCGGGCGCGTGGCCGCCGCCCGCGCCTTCGGTGTGGTAGGTGTGGATCGTGCGGCCCCTGATCGCGTCGAGCGTCGTCTTCGACGAAGCCGGATTCGTTCAGCGTGTCGGTGTGGATCGCGACCTGCACGTCCATCTTGTCGGCGACCTCGAGCGCGGCGTCGATCGCCGCCGGCGTCGTGCCCCAGTCCTCGTGCAGCTTCAAGCCCGATCGCGCCGGCCTCGACCTGCTCGACGAGCGGCGCGGGCAGGCTCGCGTTGCCCTTGCCGAGGAAGCCGAGGTTCATCGGGAACGCTTCGGCCGCTTCGAGCATCCGGATGGATGTGCCACGGCCCGGGCGTGCAGGTCGTCGCGAACGGTGCCGGTCGCCGGGCCCGGTGCCGCCGCCGATCATCGTCGTGACGCCCGACATCAGCGCTTCGTCGATCTGCTGCGGGCAGATGAAGTGGATGTGCGAGTCGATGCCGCCGGCGGTGACGATCATGCCTTCGCCGGCGATGATCTCGGTCGCCGGCGCCGATCACGATGTCGACGCCCGGCTGGATGTCCGGGTTGCCGGCCTTGCCGAGCTTCGCGATCTTGCCGTCCTTGATCGCCGATGTCGCACTTGACGATGCCCCACCAGTCGATCGACGAGCGCGTTGGTGATCACCGTGTCGGCGACATCCTTCGCCGTCCGCTGGCTCTGCCCCATGCCGTCGCGGATCACCTTGCCGCCGCCGAACTTCACCTCCTCGCCGTAGACCGTGAGATCGCGCTCGACCTCGACGATGAGCTCGGTGTCGGCGAGGCGCACGCGATCGCCGACGGTCGGCCCGAACATCTTCGGCGTAAGCGCGCCGGCCGATCTTCATCGCCGCGCCTCCTGCGCTGCGCTTCGCTGCGCGCCGGTCTTCGCGCGCGCCGCCTGCGCTCGATCGCGCGTGCGTCGAGCGGCCCCATCACCGCGCCGGCGAAGCCCGTAGACGACGCGAGCGCCGCGCGAGCGCGACGAGCTCGACCGTGCGCGCTTGTCCGGGCTCGAAGCGCACTGCCGTGCCCGCCGCGATGTTGAGCCGGAAACCGCGCGCCGCCGCGCGATCGAACGCGAGCGCGGCGTTGGTCTCGGCGAAGTGGTAGTGCGAGCCGACCTGGATCGGACGGTCGCCGGTGTTCGCGACGCGTCAGCGTGATGCGTCGCGCGGCCGCGCGTTGAGCTCGATGCTCGCCGTCCGTGCACGAAGAGTTCGCCGGGAATCATGGGATCGGATGGTGCACGGTGACGAGCTTCGTGCCGTCGGGAAACGTCGCCTCGACCTGGATCTCGGGAATCATTTCGGGCACGCCCTCCATCACCTGGCCGCGCGAGAGCAGCGTCGCGCCGTGGCTCATGAGCTCGGCGACGCGTGCGGCCGTCGCGCGCGCCTTCGACGATCGCCGCGGACAGGTACGCGACGGCCTCCGGATAGTTGAGCTTGACGCCGCGCGCGAGCCGCGCGCTCCGCGACAGCAGCGCCGCGGTGAAGAGCAGCAGCTTGTCCTTCTCTCTCGGCGTGAGTTCCATCGGATGTCGTCGCGATAGACGCGCTCAGGTGCTCCAGATGCGCGGGGCGACGGCGTCGCGGCCCGCGATCAACGGCGGTCGCAGCAGACGCCACAGCGTAGCAAAATACGTGCGCGCCGCGCGCGCCGAGTCGCCGCGATAGCGCGCGACGAACACGTCCGGCAGCCGTGTCACCGCGCCGCTCCCGTCTCGCAGCGCGACCGCGCGGCACGCCGCAAGCAGCGTCGTCGGTCGACCGGCGCGCCCGCGGCGACCAGCGTTCCAAACACGGGCGCGCCGCTTGAGCATCGCACCGGATTGGAGCGCGCGCGACTGCCGCCGTCGATCGCCGCGCGCTCGCACCAGAGGAGCGCGCCGTCGCGGCGAAGCTCGACCGACTGGCGCAGAGTCGCCCGCGTAGCGAAGCGCTCGCCGGACGCCGTGCGCCCGAGGCACGTGACGTCCCAGCCGATGAATCGCGCCTCGCGGCGCGAGCTCGACCGCGAGGCGGATCGACGCCCGCGCGCCGTCGAACAGCGATCGTCTCCTGCGGCAGCCATTCGAGGACGCGCGCCGGCGCGCGACGCGCAGTCGTCGTGCGGACGCGCGACGCGCCCCGTCGAGCGGTACCACTTCGCGCGCGCCCGGCGTCGTGAGCTGCGCATGCGCGCATGCGCCGACATCGACGTCGATCGCGAGCGAATCGCCGCCGACGATCCCGCCCGGCGGATGCACGATGATCGCCTGGCAGACGTCGGCGCCCTCGGGGTAGAGCGCCTTCTGCACGCGCAGCGGGCCGACATGCTGGCGCGCCGCGAGCACGCGTGCGCGCGGCCATCGCGCTCGAACGTCGAGCTCGAGCCGCGCCTCCCATCCGGCGGCCGCAGCGCTCGGCGCGCTGCGGCGAGCGTGAGTACGCGGCATCATGCCGGTGTCGCGCGACGGGCGTCGTCAGGACTGCGTCGCTCTTGAGCGCAAGCGCCTGCGCGTAGAGCGCGTCGCGCGGCAAGCCCGTCGCCGCGGCGGCGACGCGCGCGGCGCGCGCCGGCGGCAGCTCGGCGACGAGCGCCTGCGAGCAGGCGGCGCGCGTCGACCGCACGACTCCTCGCTCGCGTCGTCGACCAGCGGCGCATCGACCACGAGCACGAACTCGCCGCGCGTCGCGATTCGGATCCGCGGCGAACCAGCCGGCGCCTCCGCGAGCGTCATGCGCGCGATCGTCTCGAACTTCTTCGTGATCTCGCGCGCGACGACGAGCGATGCGGTCGCCGCCGAGCGCTGCGCCGAGATGCGCCGACCGTCGCGCGGACGCGATGCGGCGCCTCGTAGATGACGAGCGCGACGGATACGCCGCGCGATGCGCGCGAGCAGCTCGCGCCGCGCCTTCGCCGCCGTGGGCAGGAAGCCCGAGGAAGAGCGAAGCGCTCCGCGACGAGCCCGGCGGCGGATACCGCGGCGATCGCGGCGCTCGGCGCCGGGAATCGGGACCACCGGCAAGCCCGCGTCGCGCGACCGCGCGCACGAGCCGCGCGCCGGGATCGCTGACCGCCGGCGTGCCGGCGTCGCTCACGAGCGCGACGCTCTTCCCGGCGCGCGAGCATCGCCGACGATCTCGCCCGCGCGCGCGCGCTTCGTTGTGCTCGTGCAGCGATAGCGGGCGCGTCGCGATGCCGTAGTGGCGCAAGCAGCACGCCGGTGACGCGCGTGTCCTCGGCGGCGATCGTGTCGACGCTGCCCAGGACGTCGAGCGCGCGCAAGCGTCAGATCGCGCAGATTTCCGAGCGGTGTCGCAACCACATATAATGTCCCCGGCGCCGCGCGAAAGCGCTGCGGCGTGCCGCGCCGTCCGCATTTGCCGCGTCCCCGCCATCATCGCATGCGAAACTCGGCCCGTTCGTGATCGCGTCCCTGCCGCGTGGTGACAGCGCGCTGCGGCGCGCGCTGGCGCAGCGTCCGTCGTCGCGCTTGCGTTCGCGTGCGGACTGCTCGGCATTGTCCGCTGCGCAAACCCCGGCGGCAAGCGAAGCGACGGCGCCGGGCGCAGCTCCGGTCGCCGATGCACGAGACCGCTGCCGGCGCTGAATCGGCCGCCCGCGGATCAGTCGCCCGAACCGCAGCCGCGGCAAGCCGGTCCGATCGTGCTGGTGCTCCCGCTCGCCTCGGACAGCTTTCGGCACGCGCGGCCGAAGCCGTGCGGGCGGGATTCCTCGCCGCGGCCGATGCGGCCGAGGACAAGCCGCTCGTGATCGAGCACGGCGACGGCGACGTGATGGCGGCGTTCGCCAAGGCAAGAGCCGCGCGGCGCGCAGGTCATCGTCGGACCGCTCGTGCGCGACGACATGAAGACGCTCGCCGGCGCGCGGCGTCGATCTGCCGCCGACGATCGCGCTCAATCAGCTCGACGAAGGCGCGCCGCTTCCGCGCAACGTCTACATCGCTCACGCTCACGATCGACAGCGAGGCGCGCGCAGCTCGCGCGACTGCGCGCGCGACAGCGGGCGCGGTGACCGTCGCGGTGATCGCGAGCGACACGCCGCGGCAGCAGCGCTTCGCGAGCGCGTTCAACGCCGAATGGATTCTCGCCGGGCGGCGGCGCGCCGGCGATGTTCCGCTTCGACCCGTCGCCCGACGTGCTGCGCGCTGCTGCGGCGCGAGCTCGCGCAAGACGCCGGTCGACGCGGCGCTGCTCGCGGTCGACGCCGCGGACGCCGCGCTGCGCGAAGCCGTACGTCGGCTCCATTCCGAGCTACACGAGCAGCGAGGTCAACGAGCGCCAGCCGCCGCGACGCGCTGCGCGATCTCGACAACGTGCGCTTCGTCGACATCCCATGGCTCGTCGACGCCGGACGCGTGCGCGTTCGCCGGACTTGAAGCGCCCCGACTATCCGAACCCGGCGCTCGAGCGCCTCTACGCGCTCGGCATGGACGCCTTCCGCGTGGCGCAGGCGTTCGCGGACGGCACGCCGTCGACGGCTCGAGTTCGACGGCGCCACGGGCCATCTGTCGCTCGACGCGACGCGCCAGTTCGTCCGCGAGGGCCGGCTGATGCAGTTCCGCGGCGGCCGCGTCGTGCCGGCCGGTGCCCGCTGACGGCCGCGCGCGCGCGACGCCGGCGCGCGCGCGGAGGCGCTCGCCGCCGCAGTTCCTCGTCGCGCGCGGCCTCGTCATCGTCGAGCGCAACTTCCGCTGCCGCCGCGGCGAGATCGACATCATCGCGCGCGACGGCGACACGCTCGTGTTCGTCGAAGTGCGCCTGCGCACGCGCCAGCGATTTCGGCGGCGCGGCGGCGAGCATCACGGCGCACGCAAGCGCGCGCGGCTGACGCCGCGGCGGCGCTGTATTACCTCGGGCGCCGATCGCGCAGCGCCGCCGTGCCGGTTCGACGCGATGCTGCTCGACGCGTCTCGACGTCCGGCGCGCATCGAATGGCTGAAGCGACATCATCGGCGCCTGAGGCAGCCAATGCTCGAGACCCTGGTGGGCAACTCGCCCGCGCGCGGGGCCCAAAGCACGATCGCGGTTCGAATCGCCTTCGCGAATGTTGTTACAATCGATCCGGTTTCCCGTCATGGATCACGTATCGCGCATCCGCGCGCATTTCGCCGACAGCGCGCAGCTGAAGCTCGCGGCGGCCGATGCGCTTGCCCCGGCGATCGCCCGCGCCGCGGACCTGCTCGCGACGTGCCTCCTCGGCGACGGCAAGATCCTCGCGTGCGGCAACGGCGGCTCCGCCGCGGACGCGCAGCACTTCGCCGCCGAGATGATCGGCCGCTTCGAGCGCGAGCGCCCGGAGCTTCCGGCGATCTCGCTCGTCCACCGACACGTCGATCCTGACCGCCGTCGCGAACGACTACTCGTTCGAGCAGGTCTTCGCGAAGCAGGTGCGCGCGCTCGGCGCCAAGGGCGACGTCGCTGCTCGCGCTCTCGACGTCCGGAAACTCCGCGCAACGTCGTCGCGGCGATCGCGGCCGCGCACGAGCGCGAGATGCACGTCGTCGCGCTCACCGGCAAGGGCGGCGGCCAGATCGGCGCGCATGCTCGCCGCCGGCGACGTCCATCTGTGCGTGCCGCACGAGCGGACCGCGCGCATCCAGGAGGTGCATCTGCTGATGATCCATTGCCTGTGCGACGCCATCGACAACACGCTGCTGGGGGACGAGTGATCAGACGGGAACGAACGCCACGCCCGCCGGCGTCTCCATTTCGTCGCGCCGCTCGCTCTTGCCGCCGTTCTTGCCATGGCTCTGCCGCGGGCGGCTGCGCCGTCGTCGTGGTCGGCGCGACTGTCGGGGCCGGCACGCTGGTCGCGATGGATCGCCGCTCGGCGAGCGTGCGTCGCCAGCGATCAGCAGGTAGAGCAGAAGATCGCGAAGGCGGTGGGCGACCGCTGGGCGACGGGCACCGGCGTGCATCTCAACGTGACGAGCTACGACGGCAAAGTGCTGCTCACCGGCGAAGTGCCCGACTGCCGCGATCCGCGACGAGATCGAGAAGATCGCGAGCTCCACGACCGTACGTCCGCGGCGTGAACAACGAATTGATGGTCGGGCCGGACAACGCTGATCGCCGCGCGAACGCGCGACAGCTACATCACGTCGAAGGTGAAGGCGCGGCTGGTCGAGGCGAAGCGGCTCGACGCGAAGGACGTCGTCGTGGTCACCGAGCGCGGCGTCGTATATCTGCTGGGGCTCGTCTCGCGCCGCCGAAGGAGACGCAGCCGCCGAGGTCGCGGCATCCACGTCGGACGTCGTGCGCGTGGTCAAGCTCTTCGAGTACCGGACGTAGCAGTCGTGACGGCGGCGGTCACGATACCCGCGCCACGCTATCCCGCGAAGATCGCGACGCCGGCGGACGCGCTGCTGCGCATCGGCAAGCTGCCGCGGCCGCTCGTGTTCACGAACGGCGTGTTCGACGTCCTTCATCGCGGCCACGTCACCTGTCTCGAGCAGGCGCGCGCGCTGGGCGCGGCTCTGGTCGTCGCGGTCAACTCCGACGACTCGGTGCGTCGGCTCGGCAAGGCGCGCCGACCGTCCGCTCAACCCGCTCGCCGACCGGATGGCCGTGCTCGCCGGGCTCGCTGCCGTCGATCTCGTCGTTCCGTTCGACGCCGAAACGCCGCGCGACCTGATCGTCGCGTGCCTGCCCGACGTGCTCGTCAAGGGCGGCGACTACACGGCCGACACGACCGCGGGTGCGTCCGAAGTGATTGCCGCGGGAGGAAGATTCGTGGCGATTCCGTTCGCGACGGCGCATTCGACGTCGGCACTGATCGCGAAGATTCGCGGCTTCTGACCGGCCCGCGCCGCTACTTCTTGTAGCGGTTCAGGAAGTCGCCGACGATCCCCTTCTGGCTGCGGTCGATCGCGGCATCGATCGAACGGTCGGAAGGATCGAACTGCTTCGCCTTGCGGTACGCGTTGAGGGCCTCCTGATGGCTCCCGAGCCCTTGCAGCGCATCGCCCAGGCAACGCCACGCATCGGCATTGGAGAGCTCGAGATCCGACCACGCGCGGCATTGCTCGGCGGCCCGCCGGTAGTTCCCGGCCCGCAGGTCGCGCAACCCTTCCGCTTTCAATACGGCAACGCGGGCGCGGCGATCGGCGAACAGCGCCGCGACGTCGGCGTCGAGCGGCGCCGCTCCCGGCGATGGGGCAGGCAGGTCGCCGCGTCCGAGCCGCGGATGCCGCCGGTCACGCCGGTGATCACACTGCCGTCCGTCAGCCCCGGTGGAATGATCGATTTCACCGATGGCATCGCGGCGACGATCGTCGTACCCACCTTTCCGATCGAGTCCGCAAGCGGGCTGGTGCCACGCGACGCCGTAAAGCCACAGCATCGCTGCAAGGCCGCAGACGCCCGTCGCCATGTTGAGCGCGCCGGGAGGCGCGTGCGTGGCAGAGGCAGTCCTGCGCGAAGTCCCAGTCGCTCTCGTGGTTCGGCCGCGAGCCGCTCGTAGGCGATGGCGATGAGGATCGGCGCGATGAGCGGAAAGCCGCAAGCCCATGCCTTCCCACCACACCCGGAACGCGCGCTTGAAGCTCCGCCAGATCTGCGACTGCATTTCGCGCCGCGCGTAGGCATCGGAGATCGAATACTGGACGTAGCAGCCGAACAACCACTTGCCCGGCGTCGTGCCGCACCGAGGCCATCAGCAGCGTTTCGACGCCGACCCACGTGCCGGTGATGATCACCGGCGCCATCAGCGGATGGGAGAGCCAGTAGTTGACGGTCTCGGGGACGATGCCGGCAGCTGCGCAACTCGGACAGGAGCAGCGCCAGCACGATGCCCCAGAACGCGTAGTCGAACATGCGCGCGCCGAGGCGGTTCCACGGCCGCGGCTCGCTGGTCCGGCCGGTCTTCGCACGCTCGAGCTCGGCCATCCGCAAGCTGGAAGATCCAGCTCGCGTCCTCCTGCGGCTGATTCGTGCCGAGGAAAACGCTCTTCTCGCGTCGCCAGTTGAGGATCGCGATGTCCGTCTGCGGCATCAGCACCTGCACCGGCGGCCCGCGCCGCCTCGGCCAGGACAGGCTGTGGACGACGCCGTAGACGACCGTCAGCGCGAGAAGCGTCAGCGTGAGCCACACCAGGACCTGCTTCGCGACCGCGCACCGTGTCGAGCGGCATGACGACGACGATTGCGCCGGCGATGAACCCGCCGAAGAGCGCGCACAGCGCGAACGTCACGATGCCGGGCCGGCCGAACGAGGCCACGGGTTCGGTCAAGCCCGGGTGATGGACGTTGCGCGCGACATCGCGCGGTTTCCGGCGCGCCGGCAAGGGCGATGCGTTCGGCCCCGGAGTCGACGACCGGCTGCGCAACGTCGGTCCCTTCGCCGGTCGCCGCCAACGCGCTCAGCGCGGCTTGCGCGGCGTGCGACGGCACGGAATCGCCGGAGCGCGCCAATTCGCCGTTGTAGCGGATCGCGGCGGTCCGGATCGCTCAGTATGCGGCTGGCATGATTGATGAAGCGCAGCGCCTCTTCGACGTTGCCCTGGCCGTCACGCGTCTTCGCGTAATATTTGCGGATCAGCCGCCGCAGCGCCGCGCGCACCTCCTCGTCGGAGGCGGTCGGCGGGATTCCCAGCGCTTCGTAAAGCGAGGCTCTCATCGAATCTGATCGGCGGACATTTCCACGCGGTGATGCACGAATATTCGGGGAAATCGGGTCCCGAGGCAAGTTGCGCGGTGCAAGATCCGCGCCAGCGCGTTCCACAGTGGTGGATTTGGCGAGACTTTCGCCAGTCCGGCCAACTAAAGCGGCCGGCCGCGCCGCCTGCCGCCGAAAACAAACGGGCAGCCATCGGCTGCCCGTCATGCCTGCCGCGCTCGTTTACTGGCCGCGGCGGTCGTTACGCCTGCTTGTCCGGCTGCTTCTCCCGTGCACGTGCGCGAGCTTTTCGCGAATGCGCGCCGACTTGCCGGAACGATCGCGGAGGTAGTAGAGCTTCGCGCGGCGGACATCGCCCTTGCGCTTGACCTCGATGCCGGCGATCAGCGGCGAGTACGTCTGGAACGTCCGCTCGACGCCTTCTCCGCTCGAGATCTTGCGCGACGACGAACGACGAGTTGAGGCCGCGATTGCGCTTCGCGATCACGACGCCCTCGTAGGCCTGGACGCGCTTGCGCTCGCCTTCGACGACGCTCACGTTGACGATGACGGTGTCGCCCGGCGCGAAGACCGGGATCTTCTTGCCCAACCGCTCGATTTCTTCCTTCTCGAGTGTAGCGATGATGTTCATGCTGCGTTCTCCGTTTTCCGACTGCGGGTCGTTGACCATTGCGTGGAGCGCAGGGTCACCCCTGATGCACGCGCTCTTGTTTGGCGAAGGAACGTACGATACCCCGCCGCCCTTCCCCGTTCACTGCTTTTTCGCTGCTCTTTCCCTACTGCTGCCTGCTTATCTGTCCATCCGTCGCGTCCGGGGCCGCTCAGCCACCACGCGCCGCCCGGAACCGCCGTCCGCTCTCGCCGATACGCCGCCAGCAGCTCGCGCTCCGCCTGCCGACAGCTCGCGGCCCTCCAAAAGATCGGGCCTTCGCTCCCACGTGCGGCCGAGCGCCTGCTGCAAGCGCCACACGCGTATGGCCTCGTGGTTCCCGGAAAGCAGCACTTCCGGAACCCTGCGTTCCTGCGTACACCTCCGGCCGCGTGTAGTGCGGACAATCGAGGAGTCCCGTCGGCGAACGAATCCTGCAGCGCCGACTCCGCGTCGTTCAACACACCGGGCCGCAAGCGCAGCACCGCGTCGATCAGCATCAACGCCGGCAGCTCTCCGCCGGAAACGACGAAATCGCCGACCGCGATCTCCTCGTCGACTTCGCGCGCGAACAACCGCTCGTCGATTCCCTCGTAGCGCCCCGCGACCAGCACCAGTCCCGTGTGCGCCTCGCCGCCGCCCAGTTCGGCGACCCGCCGATGCGTGAGCGGCTTGCCTGCCGGCGACAGGTACAGCGTGCGCGTCGCCGCGCACGCCTTCGCCCGACTGCGCCGCCCGCGCCGCGCCCAACGCCGCCGCCAGCGGCTCCGCCAGCATCACCATTCCCGGGCCGCCGCCGTAGGGCCGGTCGTCGACGGTGCGGTGCCGGTCCGTCACGAAATCGCGCGGATTCCAGACGCTTGAGCCGCCACAGTCCCGCGCTGCAGCGCGCGTCCCGTCACGCCGAACTTCGCCGCGTGCTCGACCATCTCCGGGAACAGCGTGACGACGTCGATCCGCATCCTGCGCCCCTACCAGCCACCAGCGGCGACGAGCCTAGTAGTCGGCCTCCCAATCCACGTCGATCCTGCCGCCCTCCACGTCGACCCGGTCGATGATCGCCGGGCACGTACGGGATCAGGCGCTCCGGACCTGGCAGTCTCGGTCCGGTCGCGCCACGCGGAGCAGCGGATGCGCGCCGTGCGCGCACGATGCCCGCGCACTTCGCCCAGCAGTGTTCCCGTTCGATTCATCACACGGCGAGACCCTTCAGGTCTTCCCAGTAGATCTCGCCCTTCATCTGCGGCGGGCAACGCCGTCCTCGGCACGCCGACCTCGAAACCTTTCATCGCCAGCGCGGCCTCGCGCGTTTCCACCCCGCCGAGCGCCACGACCAGCGAGCCCGAGTGCATTCGCCCTTCGAGCCGCGAAAACGTCCTTCCATGCCGCGTCATTCGCGCGCTTCAGCCACCACTCGTCGAAATCGAGGAGCGTGGCGGGCAACTCGGCGAAGGATCGGACCTTCAGCCAACCCCGGACGCCATACGGTCCGACGATCTCGCCCATGACGACGATGGCGTCCCGCGCTTGTGACATCGCCGCGCTCTTACCTCGGCGCGCGTGCTGCCGCCGTCGACTGCGATCAGCCGCGGCGGGCGCCGGTGACGCTGGGCCGGCAGAAGCAGCTGCAGGCGCCGCCGCGGGCGTGGCGGACCGCTTCACGAGGCCGGCGACGGTGTCCGACATGCGCGCGCCGCGCTCCTGCCAGAACGTGATGCGGTCGACGGCGAGGCGCAGGCCCTTCCTCGCCTTTCGCGGCGATGGGGTTGTAGAACCCCACGCGCTCGATGAACCGGCCGTCGCGGCGATTGCGCGAATCGGCGACCACCACATTGAAGAACGGACGCTTCTTGGCGCCGCCGCGGGCTAATCTGATGACGACCATGACGAGTTCTCTTTAAAGTCGGGCTAGGGCAATGGAAAGCTTTTGATTATACGACGGATCGCCTGGGCTCGGCAAGCATCGCCGCGGTCGAGGCGGGCAACCGGCGGGCGCCTGGTATGAAGCCGCGGTGTGCCGCCTTCGACCCTGTCGCGGGCAGGCGACCCGCAAACCGGCGAGCGCCAGGACATGAAGCCCGACGTTGTGCCGGCGACCGTCGCGCCAGCTCAATGCGCCCGCGGCATGAAGCCCTTCATTCCCCGCAGCATCTTCTGCATCCCGCCCTTGGCCATCATTTTCATCATTTTCTGCGCCTGCTCGAACTGATTGAGCAGCTGGTTGACCTCCTGCACGGAGACGCCGGCGCCCGTGGCGATCCGGCCGCTTGCGCGACGCCTTGAGGATCTCCGGCTTGGCGCGCTCGCCGGGGGTCATCGAGTTGATGATGCCCTCGACGCGCGCGATCTTGCGCTCGTCGACGTTGCGTGCCCTGCGCGCGCGCGCGAGCTCGCGCCGGCAGCTTGTCGAGCATCGCCGCAATGCCGCCCATCTTGCGCATCTGCGCCGATCTGCGCCTTGTAGTCGTCGAGGTCGAAGCCCTTGCCCGACTTCATCTTCGCGCGAACTTGTTGGCTTCCGCGACGTCGATCGTCTTCTGCGCGCCTCCTCGATGAGCGACAGCACGTCGCCCATGCCGAGAATCCGCGAGGCCATCCGCTCCGGATGGAACGGCTCGAGACCGTCGATCTTCTCGGACACGCCGGCGAACTTGATCGGCGCGCCGGTCACGTGCCGCACCGACAGCGCGCGCGCCGCCGCGCGCGTCGCCGTCGAGCTTGGTCAGGATCACGCCGGTCAGCGGCAGCGCGTCGCGGAACGCGCGCGCGGTGTTGACCGCGTCCTGGCCCTGCATCGCGTCGACGACGAAGAGCGTCTCGACCGGCTTCACCGCGGCGTGCAGGTCGCGCGATCTCGCGCATCATCGCCTCGTCGATCGCGAGGCGCCCCGCGGTGTCGACGATCAGCACGTCGTGATAGTGGCGTTTCGCCCAGTCGAGCGCGCCGTGCGCGATCGCCGACCGGCTTCTCGCCGACGGCCGAAGGGAACACGTCCGCGCCGACCTGCGTCGCCCAGCACGGCGAGCTGCTCGATCGCCGCGGGACGGTAGACGTCGGCCGAGACCAGCAGCACCTTCTTCTTCTGCCCGCGCAGCAGGTGCGCGAGCTTGGCCGCGGTCGTCGTCTTGCCGGCGCCCTGCAGCCCGGCGAGAAGGATCACCGCCGGCGGCTGCACCGCGAAATCGAGGGGCACGGCTGTCGCCGCCCATGAGCGCGGCCAAGCTCGCGGTGGACGACGCCGATCAGCGCCTGCCCGGGCGTCAGCGATCCGATGACCTCCTCGCCGACGGCCTTGTCGCGGATCGCCGCGACGAAATCCTTGACGACGGGCAACGCCACGTCGGCTTCGAGCAGCGCGAGCCGCACCTCGCGCAGCGCGTCCTGGATGTTGTCGTCGGTGAGCCGGGCTTCGCCGCGCAGCCGCTTGACGACGTGCGAAAGGCGTTGCGATAGGTTGTCGAACATGGGCGTGCCGGGGTCCTCGGTAGTTGGCGTAAGATAAGCCGTAGCGCGCGAGCAACCGGCGCGCGCTGTCGCGCCAAACCTGATGATTTTACTCCACGTGACCGTCGTGGCCTTGTACGGGCTCACCCGCGTATGCGTTGTGGCCGGCCACCGCGGGGCGCGCCGCTTCGAGCCGTCTCGGCGACCGGATGCCAGCCGGCGCGGCGACGTGGCTCGTGCCTCTCGCGCTCATCCTCCATGGCTTCCTGGGCTGGCACGCGGTCGCGACGCCGGAAGGCCTCGACCTGTCGCTCGTCAACGCGGTGTCGGTGGTCGCCGGGCTCGTCGCCGCGGTCGCGTGGATCTCGGGACTCCTCGCCACGCTGCCCGCCATCGGGACCGTCGTGCTCCCCGTCGCGGCGGTCGCTTCGCTCCTGCCCGCATTCATCGTCAATGCGCACCGGTTCAGGTACGGCGACGATACGCTCGCCGCAGTGCACGTCGCGATCGCGCTCGTCGCCTACGCGATGTTCCTGGTCGCCGCGCTGCAGGCGCTCGTGCTGATGGGGCTCGAAAAGCGGCTGCGCCGGCGCACGCTCGACCCGGAGTCGGCGGCGACTCCACCGCTCCTCACGCTCGAGCGATTCCTCTTCCGGCTGATCGCCGTGGGCTTCCTCTTGCTCACGCTGACGCTCGCGAGCGGCATCCTGTTCACCGAGCAGCTCTTCGGCAAGGCGCTCGTCTTCAATCACAAGAGCGTTTTCTCGGTCCTGGGCTGGCTCACGTTCGGCGCGCTCCTCATCGGCCGCTGGCGATACGGCTGGCGCGGGCGGATCGCGCTGCGCTGGATCATCGCCGGAACCGTCTTCGTCTTCCTCGCCTACCTCGGCAGCAAGTTCGTGCTCGAGGTCCTGCTCGGGCGCTAGCGAACCTTGGACGACGTCGCCTTAGACAAGCTCAGGATCGCGCTCGCCGTTCTGCTCGCGATCGCCGGGTTCTTCTCGATCGCCGAGACCGCGATGATGGCGGTCAACCGCTATCGGCTGCGTCACCGCGCGCAACGCGGCGAGCGCGGCGCGCGGCTTGCGATGGCGCTGCTCGACAAGACGGACACGCTGCTCGGCGTGATCCTGCTCGGCAACACGCTGGTCGCCGCGGGTGCGGCAACACTGACCGCGGTGATCACGAAGCGCCTCTTCGGCGAAGGCGAGCTCGCGCTCGCGGCCGGAACCGTGGCGATCTCGTTCGCGCTGCTCGTGTTCTCCGAGATCACGCCGAAGGTCGTCGGCGCGATGCACGCCGACCGCATTGCGCCGCTCGTGAGCTACATCCTCTCGCCGATGCTGAAGGCGGCCACGCCCATCGTCTGGTTCGTGAACCTGTTCGTACAGGCGCTGCTCAAGCTCCTGCGGATCCGGCAAACGAACGAGGCGGGCTCGAAGCTCACGCAGGAGGAGCTTCGCTCGCTCGTGCTGGAGGGTCAGTACTTCCGCGGCAAGCACAGGGCGCTCCTCGCCAACCTGCTCGATCTCGAGGCGGTGAGCGTCGACGACGTGATGACGCCGCGCAACCAGATCCACGCCCTCGACCTCACCGGCAAGCCCGCGGTCATCAGCCAGCAGCTCGCGACGTCGTACCACACGCGACTTCCGGCGTACGAGGACACGCTCGACAACATCGTCGGCGTCATTCACCTGAAGCAGGTCGTCCACCTCCAGCGCGGCGGCGAGATCGAGCCGGAAGAGCTCCGGACGATCCTGCGCCCGGCGTACTTCGTGCCCGCCGGAACGCCGCTGCTCGCGCAGCTGCAGCAGTTCCAGAACGACCGCGAACGCCTCGGCCTCGTCGTCGACGAGTACGGCGAGCTCGTCGGGCTGGTGACGATCGAGGACATCATCGAGGAGATCATCGGCGACTTCACGACGCAGGCGCCCGACGCGGCGGGACTCGTACGAGCGCGGCGCCGACGGCACCCTCGTCATCGACGGCCTCGCGCCGCTGCGCACGCTCAACCGCAAGCTCGGCACGCACTTCCCGGTGGACGGCCCGAAAACGCTCAACGGCCTCATCCTCGCGCAGGTGGGCGACATCCCCGACGTGGGTACGCGCGTGCACGTCGCCGGACAGACGCTCGAAGTGCTCCAAACGCAGGACCGTGGCGTGAAAGTCGTACGGTTGCTCGCGCCAGTGGGGCGGCAGGCCGAGTTGCCTTTACAAAGCGTGGATGGGCAGGCATGATCGACCGGGTACGTTTTATGCGTCTGGAATAATGATGCCGGGCGGCACGTTGTAGCCGACACGGCACGGGAATTGCTTACCGCACGGGATGGCTCGAACCCCCGTGCAACTAAGCCCGATTCGATTCGCCTAGCCCATGGCCACTCACGCGGCATCGACACGCAATATCAGCGGCCTCGCGCGCGCGCTCGCGCAGCACGGGCTCATGACGGAGTTCGAGGCCGAGGCGCTGCAGGCGCAGGCGCAGCAGGCGGGGACGACGTTTGTAGACCACGTCATCGCCGGAAAGAAGATCACGCCGACCCAGCTTGCGGTGTTCGCCTCCCGCGCGTTCGGCGTGCCGTTGTTCGACCTTTCGGGCTTCGATATCGATCAGTTCCCCAAAGACCTGATCGACTTGAAGATTGCCCAGGCGCGGCAGCGTTCTGCCCCTGCACAAGCGCGGCAACCGCCTCTACGTCGCCACCTCCGATCCGGCCAACGTCCAGGGCCTCGAAGAGATCCGCTTCAAGACGAATCTCGTCGATCGAGCCCGTCGTCGTCGAAAACGACAAGCTCGCGCAGGCGATCCACAAGCTGGTCGAGGCGTCCGGCGCTCTGCTCAAGGACGTGAGCTCGATGGAGGACCTGGAGGTCGATCTCCAGGAAGCGGACGTCCCGCAGCCCAGCGGGGACGAGGAGAGCTCCGAGGTCGAGGACGCCCCGGTCGTCAAGTACCTGCAGAAGATCCTGATCGACGCGATCCAGGCCGGGGTCTCGGACATCCACTTCGAGCCGTACGAGAAGTACTACCGGGTCCGCTACCGCCTCGACGGCGTGCTGATGGAGGTCGCGCAGCCGCCGCTCGTGATCAAGGACAAGCTCGCGTCGCGGATCAAGGTGATCTCCAAGCTCGACATCTCGGAGAAGCGCGTGCCGCAGGACGGCCGGATGAAGATCGTGCTGTCGAAGTCGAAGGCGATCGACTTCCGGGTCAGCACGCTGCCGACGCTGTTCGGCGAGAAGATCGTGATGCGTATCCTCGACTCGTCCGGCATCAAGCTCGGCATCGAGGCGCTGGGCTACGAGCCGGACCAGCAGAAAGCGCTGGTCGAGGCGATCGGCCGCCCGTACGGGATGATTCTCGTCACGGGCCCGACCGGCAGCGGCAAGACCGTGTCGCTGTACACGTGCCTCAATATCCTGAACCAGCCCGGGCGTCAACATCTCGACCGCCGAGGATCCGGCGGAAATCCAGCTCCCGGAGCGAACCAGGTCAACATGAACGAAAAGGCGGGGCTCACCTTCGCGGTCGCGCCTGCGGGCGTTCCTGCGGCAGGACCCGGACATCATCATGGTCGGCGAAATCCGGGACCTCGAGACCGCGGACATCGCGATCAAGGCGGCGCAGACGGGCCACCTCGTGCTGTCGACGCTGCACACGAACGACGCGCCCACGACGCTGCTGCGGCTCCTCAACATGGGCGTGGCGCCGTTCAACGTGGCGTCGTCGGTGATCCTCATCACCGCGCAGCGGCTGGGCCGCAAGCTTTGCACGCAGTGCAAGAAGCCCAAGGACATTCCGCCGGAAGCGCTCGTGCGCGCGGGATTCTCCGAGGAGGAGCTCGACGGCTCGTGGCAGCCGTTCGGCGCCGTCGGCTGCGAGCAGTGCAAGGGCACGGGCTACAAGGGCCGCATCGGGGTTTACCAGGTCATGCCGATCAGCGACGACATGCGCCTCCTGATCATGCGCAACGGCAACGCCTACGACATCGCGGAGCAGGCGAAGAAGGAAGGCGTGCGCGATATGCGGCAATCGGGTCTCATCAAGGTCAAGCAGGGCATCATGTCGCTCGAGGAAGTCGAAGCCATCACCAACGAGTGACGGCGTCAGCAGGAAACTGAGGGGTAATCGATGGCAACGGCAACCGCACAACGCAGGGACGTCAAGGAATTCACCTTCGTCTGGGAAGGGTTCGATCGCAACAACCGGCAGGTCCGCGGCGAGTCGCGCGCGGCCTCCGAGGCGGTGGTCAGCACCAATCTGCGCCGGCAGGGCATACGCGTCACGAAGGTCAAGAAGCAGACGTTCCGCGGCGGAAGCCGCGTCGGCGAAAGGACGTGACGTTCTTCACGCGCCAGCTCGCGACCATGCTGCGCGCCGGCGTGCCGCTCCTGCAGGCTTTCGACATCGTCGCCCGCGGCCACAGCAACGCGCGGTTCTCGCGGCTCATGATGGACATCAAGGGCCGCATCGAGGTCGGGCTCGAGCCTGTCGCAGGCGTTTCGCGAGCACCCGGTCCAGTTCGACCGCTCTACTGCAATCTCGTGAGCGCCGGGCGAGACCTCCGGCACGCTCGACGCGATCCTCGACCGCCTCGCGACCTACAAGGAAAAGATCCTCGCCATCAAGGGCAAGATCAAGTCGGCGCTGTTCTACCCGATCTCGGTCATCACCGTCGCGATCGTCGTGGTCTGGGTCATCATGGTCTGGGTCATCCCGGCGTTCAAGCAGGTGTTCACGAGCTTCGGCGCCGACCTGCCGACGCCGACGCTGATCGTGATGGCCATTTCCGATTTCTTCGTCACGTGGTGGTGGCTGATGGTCATGATCGTCGGCGGCGCGATCTTCAGCTTCTTCGTGCTGCTGCGACGCTCGACGGCGTTCCGCTACACGGTCGACCGCGTGAGCCTCAAGATACCCGTCATCGGCCAGATTCTCGAGAAGGCCACGGTCGCGCGCTGGACGCGGACGCTCTCGACGATGTTCGCCGCCGGCGTGCCGCTGGTCGAGTCGCTCGACGCCGTGGCGGGAGCGTCGGGCAATGCGGTCTATGCGCGCGGGCACCAAGCGCATCCAGACCGAGGTCAGCACCGGCGCGAGCCTGACCAACTCCATGACGAACACCAAGCTCTTTCCGTCGATGGTGATCCAGATGACCCAGATCGGCGAGGAGTCGGGCTCGCTCGACGGCATGCTGTCGAAGATTGCCGAGTTCTACGAGCGCGAGGTCGACGACGCCGTGGCGGCGCTTTCGAGCCTGCTCGAGCCCATCATCATCGTGTTCCTGGGCGTTGTCATCGGCGGCCTCGTCGTCGCCATGTACCTGCCGATCTTCAAGCTCGGCTCCGTCGTCTGACGCCATTCTCGATGGACCCGGTGCTGGCAACGGTGGTCGCCGCCGTGGCCGGGCTTTGCGTCGGCAGCTTCTTGAACGTCGTCATCCATCGGCTGCCGAAGATGCTGGAGCGCGGCTGGGAGGAGCAGTGCGCCGAGCTCCGCGGCGAAACGCCGGCTCCGGCGGCCGCCTACAACCTCGTCGTTCCCCGGTCGGCGTGTCCCTCCTGCGGCGCGCGCATTACCGCGCTGCAGAACATTCCCGTCGTATCGTGGCTGGCACTCGGCGGACGATGCGCGGGCTGCAAGGCGCCCATCTCCGTGCGGTATCCGGCGGTCGAGGTGCTGGGCGGCCTCCTGGCGGCGGCAGCGATCTGGCGCTTCGGGGCGACGCGCGCAGGGACTCGCCGCCTGCGCGCTCCTGTGGTCGCTGCTCGCCCTCACGATGATCGATTTCGACACGCAGCTCCTGCCGGACGGGATCACGCTGCCGCTTCTCTGGGGAGGACTCATCGTCAACCTCTGGAGCACGTTCGCGCCGCTCGGGGACGCCGTCATCGGCGCGGTTGCCGGGTACCTGTCGCTGTGGTCGATCTACTGGCTCTTCAAGCTGATTCGGGGCAAGGAGGGCATGGGCTACGGCGACTTCAAGCTCCTGGCCGCGCTGGGCGCCTGGCTCGGCTGGCAGCTCCTGCCGGTCATCGTCCTCCTGTCGTCGGTGGTGGGCGCGGTCATCGGCATCGCGCTGATCGTGTTCAAAGGTCGGGACCATTCCATTCCGCTGGCCTTCGGTCCCTATCTCGCCATCGCGGGCGCCATCGCCCTGTTCTTCGGCCAGACGCTCATCAAGACCTACTACCCGTGAGCCCGCCGGCGCAGGCGGATCTCCGTTCACGCATGCCCTCCGCGCCGCTCGTGATCGGCCTCACCGGCGGCATCGGCAGCGGAAAGACTGCCGTCGCGGACGCGTTTGCCGCCGCCGGCATTCCGATGTCACCGACACCGACGCTCTCGCGCATGCGCTGACGGCCCCCGCGGCGCCGGGATATGACGCTGTACTGCGGGCGTTCGGTGCGGGCTTTCTGAAGCCCGACAAGACGCTCGACCGCGCCGCTCTACGCCGCCACGTGTTCGCCGATGACTGCGGCGAGGGCGCAGCTGGAGTGCGATCCTCCACCCGCTGATTCGCGATGCCGCGCGGCGGAAATCGACGCCTGGAACGGTCCCTACGGCGTGCTCGTGGTTCCTCTTCTTCTCGACCGCGGCAGGGCCACCCCGGTCGATCGAGTGCTGGTCGTCGACTGCCCGGAGGACGAGCAGGTCCGTCGCGTCATGGCGCGGAGCGGCCTGGCTGAGGCCGAAGTGCGCGCGATCATGGCCACGCAGCTGTCCCGTGCCGATCGGCTCGCCCGAGCGGACGATGTGGTCGACAACTCGGGGACGAAGGCTGCGATCGCGCCGCAGGTCGCGGCGCTCGACCGCCGCTACCGGGAGCTGGCCGCCGCGAGGGCCGGGGATCGAAACGCGGCGCGATAGCGGCACATCGCGCTCCCTTGCGGCGCGACTTGAGGCAGAATGCCGCATCGATGTAACGCCGCGCTTCGCCCGCTCTCCGTGATCCGTTACGAGCACCCGCTGAACGAGCGCATCCGTACGCTGATGCGGCTCGAGGATCTCTATCATCGCGCGCAGTTCTTTGCCGCGCAGTCCGATGCTCCCGCGCATCACGCGGCGCTTGCCGTGCTGTTCGAAATCACGGATGTCGCGGCGCGCGCCGATCTGAAGACCGATCTCCTGCAGGAGCTCGAGCGGCAAAAGCAGCTCCTCGTGCCGCTGCGCTCCAATCCGGCGATCGAAACGCGCGTGCTCGAGCCGTTGCTCGCCGACATCGACCGCGCGAGCGCAGCGCTGCTCGCGCAGACCGGCAAGGCCGGCGTTCATCTACGCGACAACGAATGGCTGATGACGATCAAGCAGCGCACGGCGATTCCCGGCGGCGTCTGCGAGTTCGACTTGCCCGGCTACCACTATTGGCTGCACGGCGAGCCGGCCGCGCGCCAGAACGATCTCAACGGCTGGATCGCGCCGTTCCTCCCGATCTACGACGGTCTCGCGATCATCCTGCGGATCCTGCGCGACAATGGCCGCGCCACCGCCAGACCGCCTACCGCGGCGTTTTCCAGCTCATGCTCACGACGTCGAAAGTCGCGCAGTTGCTGCGCCTGACGGTGCCGCTCGATCTTCCCTGCGTTCCCGAGATCAGCGCGAACAAGTACGCGCTCAACATCCGCTTCATCGGCGTCACCGGCATGGATCGCGGCTCGGTCTACGATCACGACGTCGAGTTCGAGCTGGCGTTCTGCAATCTATAGATCATGGCGACACCACGAACGGTCGCGTGCCCCCAGTGCGGCGCCGCGGTGGAGTGGACCGAAGCCTCGCAATGGCGCCCGTTCTGCTCCGAGCGGTGCAAGCTGATCGATTTCGGCGGCTGGGCCAGCGAGTCCTATCGCATCGCGGTCCGTGAACAATCCGACTCCGACGCCGAACCTGCGACCCTCCCGTCGATCGCACGCGCGAGCGCAGCTAGCCGGCGGGCCACGCGGCGCGGCGAAGCGCGACGCCATGCGCGCCATGCGCGATGGCGCTCGGCAGATCGGCGACGCGCAAGGCCGCCCAACGCGAACACAGGCAGCGTGGTCTCGGCGACGAGCGCTGCGAAGCGCTCCCAGCCAGAGTGCCGGCGCGCCTGCGTGCGAGGGCGTCGGCGAACACCGGCCCCAGCACCGCGAAATCGAGGCCGAGCTCGCCGGCACGCTCGATGTCCGCGCGACTGTGGCAGGACGCCGCGCACAAGAGATCGTCGGGGCGAGACGTCGCGGCGGCAAGCGCCTTCGATGTCCAGTGCACGCCATCGCAGCGGCCAGCGCGCGCGCCATCTCGACACTGCCGTTGAGCATGACCTTTGCGCCGCGCGGGTGGGCGAGCGCGACGAGCGCCTCGGCAAGTGCGCGCTGTCGATCGATGGGCCAGGTCTTTTCGCGGAGCTGCACGAGCTTCAAGCCCTCGGTCGAGCGCCGCCTCGGCGCGCGCCAGAAACAGATCCTCGCCGAGATCGTCGGCCATGCTGATGCCGTAGACCGGCGGCAGGAGCAGCGCGCGCAGGACGAAGCGTGTTCGCGGGAAGGAGCGGGGCGACATCGAAGCGTCCCGGCGTTTGCCACACGAACGCCTGCCCGTCGTGGCCGACGGGCTCGCCTTCCCATTCGAACACGCGGAAGAAATGGAGCAGCACATGCGCGTGCGGATAACGGAATCGCTGCACGAGCCACGGCGCCGCCCGGCGCACGGTGATTCCCAGCTCTTCGGATAGCTCGCGATCGAGCGCCTCGCGCGGCGTTTCGCCGGCCTCGAGCTTGCCGCCGGGGAATTCCCAATAACCGGCGTACGCCTTTCCGGCGGGACGCTGCGCGAGCAGCACCCGGCCGTCCGGCTGCAAGATGATCGCCGCGGCAACGTGCAGCAGGGCTTCGCTCCCTCGCTCACGTGCGCCCCTCGACCCGCCTTCGGGCCGGGTCTTCACGCGCGAGTTTTCCGCGCAGCCCCGCGGCGCCGGCGTAGCTCCGCGCGAATTGCCATGCGACGCGGCCGCTTCTCGACCCGCGCTGCAGCGCGAACTGCACCGCTTCGCGCACGCGCGCTTCCGCTTCGCGCGACGACTTGGGCGCCGCGACGCCCGAACGCCGCGAGCCAGGACGCCACCGCCGCGAGGTAGTCGTCCTGGCTGAACGGATAGAACGACACCCACAGGCCGAAGCGCTCGGAGAGCGAGATCTTCTCCTCGACCGACTCGCCGGGATGAACCTCTCCGCCGATGTGCTTCGTCTCGAGATTCTCGCTGAAGTACTCGGGCATCAGGTGGCGGCGATTCGACGTGGCGTAGATCAGCAGGTTGGCGCCGGCGGCGGCGATCGTGCCGTCGAGCATCACCTTGAGCGCCTTGTATCCGGGATCGCCCGCGTCGAAGCTCAAGTCGTCGCAGAACACGACGAAGCGCTCGCGCCGCGCCGCGACTTCCGCGGCGATGTCGGGAAGCTCGACCAGATCCGACTTGTCGACCTCGATCAGGCGCAGGCCCCTTCGCCGCGTACTTCACGAGCATCGCCTTCACGAGCGAGGACTTGCCGGTGCCGCGCGAGCCCGTGAGGAGCACGTTGTTCGCCGGCAGTCCCGCGACGAACTGGCGCGTATTGGCGTCGATTACGTGCTTCTGCTCGTCGATGGCGACGAGATCGTCGAGCCGTATCGCGTGCGGATGCAGCACAGGCTCCGAGGTATCCGCGGCCCGCGCGCTTGCGCCAGCGAAAGGCGTGGGCGCCCCAGTCGGTGGGCGCAGGCGCCGCCGGGAGCAGGCCTTCGACTCGCTCGAGAATTCCTTCGAGGCGCTGGACGAGACGAGCGAGATCGCGCTCGGAGAGCATCAGCTGCGGTAGTCGGCGTTGATGCTGACGTAGTCGTGCGAAAAGTCGCAGGTCCAGACGGTCGCCGACGCGCTCGCCGCGTCCGAGCGTCACGCGGACAGTGATCTCGTCGCTCTTTCATCACGCGTTGGCCGTCCTCTTCGGTGTACGACGCCGCGCGCGCGCCATTTGTCCACGACCCGCACGTCGTCGAGCGAGAACGACACGCGCGACGGATCGAGGTCGGCAGCTGCCGCGTTGCCGATCGCGCAGACGATGCGGCCGAGATTGGGATCCGACGCGAAGAACGCGCGTCTTGACGAGCGGCGAATGCGCGATCGCGAATGCGACGCGCCGGCACTCGGCGACGTCGCGCCCGCCGTCGACTGCGAGCGTGATGAACTTGGTCGCGCCTTCGCCGTCGCGGACGATCGCCTGCGCGAGCTCGGTCGCCACCGCGAGCAGCGCGCCGTAGACCGCCGCGTAGCGCGGATCGTTCGCGGCGAGAATCGGCGGCATCGGTGCCTTGCCGGTGGCGGCGATGCACGAAGCTGTCGTTGGTCGACGTGTCGCCGTCGATGGTCGCGCAGTTGAACGACGCGCCGGCGAGTCTCGCGCGTGGCGGTCGCGAGGAGGCGGGCCGCGATCGGCGCATCGGTCGCGACGAAGGACAGCATCGTCGCCATGTCGGGATGAATCATTCCGGAGCCCTTGGCGATGCCGGTCACCGTGACCGGGACGCCGTCGATTGCGATCCGGCGCGACGCGCCTTTCGGCACCGTGTCCGTCGTCATGATGGCCGACACCGCCTCGAACCAGCGATCACCGGCGAGCGCATCGCGCGCCGCCGGCAGCGCGGCGACGATCTTCTCGACCGGCAGCGGCTCCATGATGACGCCGGTCGAGAACGGCAGGACCTCGCGCGCGCGCGCAGCCCAGCATCGACGCGACGGCGGCGCAGGTCGCTTCGGCCGCCGCAATGCCGGCGTCGCCGGTGCCGGCATTGGCGTTGCCGGCGTTGACTACCAGCGCGCGAACCCGGCCCTCACCCTCGAGATGCCGCCGGCAGACGATGACCGGAGCGGCGCAAAAGCGGTTCTGCGTGAACACGCCGGCAGCGACCGTGCCCGCGTCGAACGCGGCGAGCGAGCAGATCGTCGCGCTGCCAGCGCTTGATCTTCGCGGCGGCGGTGCCGAGCCTTACACCCGGCACCGGCAGCAGCTCGGCAGGCGCGGGCGGCGTGTAGCGGACGGGCATCGGTCAGCGCTTGCTGAAGTAGTCGGCTAGGCGGAAAGCGTTACGAGCGGGCCGTATGCCTCAGTTAGCCAAACCCGGGCCCGCAGCGCGGCAGAGATCGTACGCGATAGTACAGCGAGGGCCGAGCGAGGACACGACTAATGCAGACGGGCCGCGCAGCAGCTTTACGCCAGCCGACCGTGGCACTGCTTGTATTTCTTGCCGGATCCGCAGGGGCAGGGATCGTTCCTTCCCACTTTCCCGCCGCGCGCGCACGAATGGCGGCGCGGCCTGCCGGCGGATCGCTCGGATCCGCGGCAAGCGCCGCGTCGTAATCCGCGTGCTGATACTTGACGTTGGTGCACCGGCGGGGCTTCCTCGACCGCCTGGACGTCTTCCGGCGTGCGCACCTGGACCGTCAGCACGACCTTGACGACGTCCTGCTTGATACGGTCGAGCATGTCCGAGAAAAGCTCGAACGATTCGCGCTTGTACTCCTGCTTCGGATTCTTCTGCGCGTACCCGCGGAGGTGAATGCCCTGGCGCAGGTGGTCGAGATTCGCGAGATGATCGCGCCAGTGCTGGTCGAGCGTTTGCAGCATCAGGCTGCGCTCGAACTGGCGCATCAGCTCGGGCCCGACCTGCGTTTCCTTGTTCGCGTACTGCGCGAGCGCGGCCTCGGTCAGGCGCTCGCGCACCTTGTCGTCGGTGATCTCGGAATCTGTCCTTGAGCCACTCGCCTACCGGCGCGCTGCAGCTGGTAACTCCGGACGGCGAACGCCGTCTCGAGCGCCGGCGACATCCCATTGCTCCTCGATCGATTCCGGCGGAATGTAGCGCTTCACGGATTCGTCGATGAGGCCGACGATCATGTTGCGGATCGTGTCCGCGATGTCCGTCGACTCCGAGCAGCTCGTTGCGCTGCTGGTAGATCACGCGGCGCTGGTCGTTGGCGACGTCGTCGTATTCGAGCAGCTGCTTGCGGATGTCGAAGTTGCGCGACTCGACGCGGTTCTGCGCCTTCGCGATCGAGCGGTTGACGATCGGGTGCTCGATCGGCTCGCCCTCGGGCATCTTGAGGCGCTGCATGATCGAGCCCGAGGCGCTCGCCGCCGAAGATGCGCAGCAGCGGATCCTCGAGCGACAGGTAGAAGCGCGACGAGCCCGGATCGCCCTGGCGGCCGGCGCGGCCGCGCAGCTGGTTGTCGATGCGCCGCGACTCGTGGCGCTCGGTGCCGACGATGTGCAGGCCGCCGGCGGCGATCACCGCGTCGTGGCGCACCTGCCACTCGGCGCGCAGCTTGCTGATCGCGCGCTCCTTCTCGGTCGGCTCGACGGCCGCGTCCTCGCGCAGCGTCAGGATCTGCGGCTCGATCGCGCCGCCCAGCACGATGTCCGTGCCGCGGCCCGCCATGTTGGTCGCGATGGTGACGGCCTTCGGGCGCCCCGCCTGCGCGACGATCTCGGCTTCGCGCGCGTGCTGCTTCGCGTTCAGCACCTCGTGCGGCAGGTTGGCCTTGGCGAGATGGCCGGACAGCATCTCGGAGTTTTCGATCGACGTCGTGCCCACCAGCACCGGCTGCCCGCGCTCGTGGCAATCCTTGATGTCGGCGACGATCGCGCCGACCTTCTCCGCACAGCGTCCGGAACACCTGGTCGTTCTCGTCCTTGCGCACCATCGTTCATGTGCGTCGGGATCACGACCGTCTCGAGGTGGTAGATCTGCTGGAACTCGAACGCCTCGGTGTCCGCCGTGCCGGTCATGCCGGCGAGCTTCGCCGTACATGCGGAAGTAGTTCTGGAACGTGATCGACGCGAGCGTCTGGTTCTCGCGCTGGATCGACACGCCCTCCTTCGCTTCCGACCGCCTGGTGCAGGCCGTCGGACCAGCGCCGCCCGGACATCAGCCGGCCGGTGAACTCGTCGACGATCACCACCTCGCCGTTCTGCACGACGTAGTGCTGGTCGCGATGGAACAGCGCGTGCGCGCGCAGCGCGGCGTACAGGTGATGCATGAGACCGATGTTGTGCGCGTCGTAGAGGCTCGAGCCCGGGGCGAGCAGGCCGGCCCAGCCAGCAGCTGCTCGGCGTGCTCGTGCCCCTGCTCGGACAGCAGCACCTGGTGCGCCTTCTCGTCGACCCAGTAGTCGCCCTCGCCCTTTTCTTCCTGTCTGGCGCACGAGCTTCGGCGCGATCTCGTTGAGCCGGTGGTAGAGGTCGACGTTGTCGTCGGCCTGCCCGGAGATGATGAGCGGCGTGCGCGCCTCGTCGATCAGGATCGAGTCGCACCTCGTCGACGATCGCGTAGTCGAGGCCGCGCTGGACCCGCTGCGCTCGCCTCGAACACCATGTTGTCGCGCAGGTAGTCGAAGCCGAACTCGTTGTTGGTGCCGTAGGTGATGTCGGCGCGCGTAGGCCGCCTGCTTCGGCCGCATGGTCCATCTGCGACAGGTTGACGCCGACCGTCATGCCCGAGGAAGCGGTAGATCCGCCCCATCCAGTCCGCGTCGCGCTGGGCGAGGTAGTCGTTGACGGTGACGAGATGGACGCCCTGTGCCGGCGAGCGCGTTCAGGTAGATCGGCAGCGTCGCGACGAGCGTCTTGCCCTCGCCGGTGCGCATCTCGGCGATCTTGCCGTTGTGGAGCGCCATGCCGCCGATCAGCTGGACGTCGAAGTGGCGCATCTGCAGCGCGCGCTTGCCGGCCTCGCGCACCACGGCGAACGCCTCGGGCAACAGCGCGTCGAGCGCCTCGCCCTGCGCGACGCGGCCCTTGAACTCCACGGTCTTTGCCTGCGAGCTCATCGTCGGACAGCGCCGAAATCGCGGGCTCGAGCGCGTTGATCTGCCGGACGACGGCGCCGTACTGCTTCAGCAGCCGCTCGTTGCGGCTGCCGAAGATGCAGGTGAGGATGTTGATCATGAAGTCTTCAGATATCGACGCGGGGCGCAAAACAAGGGGTGAGGACCGCCTCACCCCTCATGCCGTCTCGTATGCGTCCGCCGTTGCCGCGGGGAATTCAACCTCGGGGAGCGCAGAAACCGCGCGGGATTCTGCGGTACGCCATTCAGCCGAACCTCGAAATGCAGGTGCGGACCGGTCGAGCGGCCCGGTCGAGCCCACCGACGCCACCCGCTGCCCGCGCACGACGAGGTCGCCTTCGTTGACGTAGACCTCTGACGCGTGGGCGTAACGGGAAACCAATCCGTTGCCGTGGTCGATCACGACGATTTTACCATACTGAGGCTGATACCCGGATTCGATCACCTTGCCGCTCGCCGCGGCGACGATCGGCGTGCCGTTGTCCGGCGGGAAGTCGATGCCCTCGTGGAACGACTGCAGCCCGTTGAAGGGATCGATCCGGTAGCCGAAAGTTGGACGAGAACCAGCCGTCGACGATCGGCGACAGCGTCGGCATGAACTTGCGGTTGGCTGAATCGGCGACGAGCAGCGCCTCGAGGACGCCAAGCTGGTCGGTGCGCTCCTCGACCTGGCGGCCGAGCTTCGCGAGCAAGATCCGAGAATTCGGTCGACCGTCAGCGCGCGCGGCAGGCAGCGACGACACCGCGCCGCCGCGCCCGGGCGCGCCGGCGCCGCTGCGACCGGCAATTCCTGCGGCGTGAGTCCGGCGACCTTCGCCAGCCGCTCGCCCAGTCCGTCGAGCCGCATCATCCGCGCCTGCAATTCGCCCAGGCGCAGCGCCATCGCATTGAGATGCCCGTGGACGAGCTCCTGCGTCCTCTGCGCTTCCTGCCGCTGGTCGGCGAGCACGATCGCCTGCAGCCACGGATGCTGGATCGACGCCGCGTAGCGCAGCGTGACGAAGTTGAATGACGCCGGTGAAGGCGACGAACACGACGGCGAGCCCGAGACCGCCCAGCGTCCAGTGCCGCCAGTCCAGCGTGACGTTCGCACTCGCGCCGTGGCGCCTGAGACGAGAATGATGTTCAATGGGGCTCCTCCCAACTGTTCCCGTCGCAGCGCCGCTCCGGTCGAATTGCGGCCGCCCTTCCCGCCATGGTCGCGTTCCCCGCAACCCTTTCAGCGCATCCTGCGCTCCGACGCGACGCTGGCCGGCTGGGCCGCCCGTCGCGAGTCGCGAGGAAGTGCTCGCGGGAATCGTTCGCCGGCATCTGCCGCGCCCGCTGGCGCTCCGCATTCGCGATCGCGGAGGAACGAAACGGGCAACTGGAACTTGCCGCCGACGCCAGGCGCCGTTGCCGCCGATCGTGCGGCAGCGCAGCGCCGAACTGCTGACTGCCTTGAAGCGTGAGGGATGGGAATTTACTGGAATCCGGGTGCGGGTGCAAGTTAGCGACACCGCCCGTCCCCGACCGAAAACCGCTTGCAAATCCGGTGGATAGGTCGGCGCTCCAGCCGTTGTCGGCACTCGCCCGGACGCTTGCCGTCAGGGCCCGCTCAAGACCGCGCTCGAGCGCTTCCTGCCGCGCGGGCTACGGACTAGAGCAGCCCGCAGCGGCTCAGAAGCATCGGCCCGACGAGGCGCTCGAAGGCGTAGAAGATCAGCACCACCGCGAGGATCACGATCGTGAACTTGACGACCTGCCAGATGAAGCGCGAGGTAGCGGCGGTCCTTGGTGAAGAGATACATCACCGCCGACGACCGCCGATCGCGGCGAGCGCCAGGAAGAGCAGCAGCCGGACGAGGATCACCGGAGCGCCGCCCGCCAGCCGCTTCGACGTCACGCCGGCGACAGTTGCCAGTCCTGGAACGCGGACGGCACGTCGGCCGGCTCGACGAACGTGACGAGCTCGAAGCGCGTCGGTGCGGTCGAGCAGCGCCCGCGCGAGCGCGTTGTTGAGCCCGTGGCCGGACTTGAACGCGGTGTACTGGCCGATCAGCGGGTGGCCGAGCAGGTAGAGGTCGCCGATTGCGTCGAGCACCTTGTAGCTTGACGAACTCGTTGTCGTAGCGCAGTCCCTCGCTGTTCAGCACGCGGAACTCGTCCAGCACGATCGCGTTCTGCAGGCTGCCGCCCAGCCCCAGGCCCGCCGCGCGCATCGCCTCGACCTCCTGCATGAAGCCGAACGTGCGCGCGCGCGCCACTTCCTTCACGTACGAATGCTCGGCGAAATCGATCACGACGCTGCGGTTCTCGGAGCCGAACATCGGATGCGGGAAGTCGATCGTGAAGTCGAGCTTGAAGCCGTTGAACGGATCGAACCGCGCCCACTTGTCGCCGTCGCGTCACCTCGACCGGGAGCAGGATGCGCAGATAACGCTTCGGCGACTCCTGCTCGACGATGCCCGCCGACTGCAGCAGGAACACGAAGGGACCCGCGCTGCCGTCCATGATCGGGATCTCCGGACCGGCGACGTCGACGTTGCAGGTTGTCGATGCCGAGCCCGGCGAGCGCCGACATCAGGTGCTCGACGGTGGAAATCGACGCGCCGTCGCTGCTTCAGCGTCGGACGACAGGCGCGTGTCGCCGACGTGCACGCGCGTCGGCGGGGATGGACACCGGCCGCGCGGAGGTCGACGCGATGGAACACGATTCCCGTGTCCGGCGGCCGCCGGGCCGAAGCACGATCTCGACGCGCGGCCCCGGTGTGGAGGCCGACGCCCGTCGTCTTGATCGTGGTTTTGAGCGTCCGCTGCTTCAGCATGTCGAATTGGCAAACGGCGGTGGCTGACGCCGTGGTGTACGACGACCATTCTCCCAAGGTTCAATGGTTTAGACGAATATTATGCACACGCGTGCCGCCGTGGTTTGCCGCTAGCGCAATACCCTAGTCCGCCTGCTTGCGCAGGAACGCGGGAATCTCCGTCGCGTCGATCGCGGGCGCGCGCCGGCCGCCAGCGCTGCGCCGCTTCGGATCACGGCAGGGTGCGTCGAAGTTCTGGTAGTCGATGTTGTCGACGGTGACGCCGACGCCGTCCGTTCCCGTGCGCGCGACGACCTGCGGCTGCTCGACGAGCGTCATGTTGGGCGCGCGCTGCTGCGCGCTTGACGGCCTGCGCGCCGCCCGAGCCCGGTCGCGATCATCGTCACGCGCAGCCGGTCGCTCCATCGCGTCGTCGATGACGGTGCCGACGATCACGAGCGCGTCGTCCGCGGTGAACTCCTTGATCGTCGTCATCACCTCCTGGTACTCCCGCATCTCGCAGGCCCGACGACGCCGTGACGTTGACGAGCACGCCGCGTGCGCCGGCCAGGTTGACGTCCTCGAGCAGCGGGCTCCGCACCGCCGCCTCCGCCGCCTGCCGCGCGCGATCCGCGCCCGTCGGCCATCGCCGAGCCCATCATCGCCATCCCGACTTCGCCCATCACGGTGCGCACGTCGGCGAAATCGACGTTGACGAGCCCCGGGTTGTTGATCACCTCGGCGATGCCGGAGACCGCGCCGTGCAGCACGTCGTTCGCCGCCGCGTAGGCGTCGAGCATCGAGATGTCGTCGCCCAGCACTTCCATCAGCTTGTCGTTGGGGATGATGATCAGCGAGTCGACGCGCTTCGCGAGCTCGTCGATGCCCGCCTGCGCGACCTTCATCCGCTTGCCGCCTTCGAGCTTGAACGGGCGCGTGACGACGGCGACGGTCAGGATGTTCATGCTCTTCGCGATGTCGGCGATGACCGGCGCGGCGCCGGTGCCCGTGCCGCCGCCCATCCCGGCGGTGATGAACAGCATGTCGGCGCCTTCGATCAGCTCGGCGATGCGGTCGCGGTCCTCCATCGCGGCGTCGCGGCCGATCTCCGGCCGCGCGCCGGCGCCGAGCCCGCGCGTCAGCGCTGCTGCCAAGCTGCAGCTGGCCGCGGCGCCGTCGAGCGCTTCAGCGCCTGCGCGTCGGTGTTCGCGCAGATGAACTCGACGTCGAGCGAGTCCTCTGTCGATCATGTGCTCGACGGCATTGCCGCCGCAACCTCCGACGCCGATGACCTTGATGATGGCGCCGCTCTGCGGGGGTTGGTCGATGATTTCAAACATGGTGTGCTCCTTTCTGCCTGTCTCGAGAGTGCTGCGTTGAGGACGCCGTCGACTCTGATCGACGTTGTGGCGATTGACGACTAGAAATTCGCCTTGAACCATTGCTTCATCCGTTCCGCGGCGCCGCCGATCCCGGTGGTCCGCGCCCGTGATTCGCTGCGCGTGCATGTACTGGTCGCGGCCTTCGAGCAGCAGGCCGACCGCGGTTGCATAGCGCGGGCTGCGACACGACGTCCGCGAGGCCGCCGACGTACGCCGGCACGCCGACGCGCACCGGCAGATGGAAGACTTCCTCGCCGAGCTCGGTCATGCCGGCCAGGAGCGCCGAGCCGCCGGTCAGCACGATTCCGGACGAGAGGAGCTCCTCGAAACCGGAGCGCCGCAGCTCCGCCTGCACGAGCGTGTAGAGCTCCTCGATCCGCGGCTCGATCACTTCGGCGAGCGTCTGCCGCGAGAGCTTGCGCGGCGGCCGATCGCCGACGCCGGAGCACCTCGATGATGTCGTTCGGATCGGCGAGCTGGCGCAGCGCGCAGCCGTGGCCGCAGCTTCAGCTCCTCGGCTTCCTTCGTCGGCGTGCGCAGCGTCATCGCGATGTCGTTGGTCACCTGGTCGCCGGCGATCGGGATCACCGCCGTGTGCCGGATCGCGCCGCCCGCGAACACCGCGAGATCGGTCGTGCCGCCGCCGATGTCCATGAGGCAGATGCCCGAGCTCCTTCGTCGTCGTCGTTCAGCACGGCGATCGACGAGGCCAGCGGCTGCAGGATCACGTCCTTCACCACGAGCCCGCAGCGGCGCACGCACTTGGTGATGTTCTCGACCGCCGACACCGCGCCCGGTGACGATGTGCACCTTGACCTCGAGGCGCACGCCGCTCATGCCGAGCGGCTCGCGCACGTCCTCCTGCCCGTCGATGATGAATTCCTGCGGCAGGATGTGCAGGATCTGCTGGTCGTTCGGGATCGCGATCGCCTTCGCCGTCTCGACGACGCGGTCGATGTCGGCCTGCGGTGACTTCCTTCTCCTTGATCGCGACCATGCCGCTCGAGTTGAGGCTGCGGATGTGGCTGCCGGCGATCCCGGTGTAGACCTCGGTGATCCGGCAGTCCGCCATCAGCTCGGCTTCTTCCAGCACGCGCTGGATCGACGCCATCGTCGCCTCGATGTTGACGACCACGCCCTTCTCGAGGCCGCGCGACGGCTGCGTGCCGAGCCCGATGATGTTGAGCGTCGCCGTCGGGCGTCGACCTCGGCGACGATCGCGACGATCTTCGACGTGCCGATGTCGAGGCCGACGATCAGGTTCTTTGCTTCCTTCACCATCGCTATCCCGTTCTGCTTTTGCGCGTCATGCGCGTCGCCGTCTTTTTCGCCGGCGTTCGCGGAATCCCGGCACGCGGGCCGCGAATCCGTTGCGATAGCGAAGGTCGACGTGATCGATGCGTGTGCCGGCGCGCGCGAGCGCGTCGATCGTGCGGTCGTACGACGCGCGACGAAGCGCGCGAGCCGCGCGGCCGGCTCCTCGCGGCCGAGCTCGATCGCGAGCGGTCCGCGGGCGCCGCTCGCGCGCGAGCCGCCAGCCGCCGCGCGCGGACAGCCGGATGCCTTCGCAGCGTCGAGCGACGAGCGGCGCGAGCGCCGCGCTCGACTTCGCGATAGCGCGCCGTCGACCTGCGGCGCGCGATCCGTCCGGGCCCTCGAACTGCGGCAGCTCGCCGTCGTAGTCGGCGACGAAGACCTCGCCGCTGCGCGTTGACGAGCGCGCGCGTCGTTCCAGCGCGCGAGCGGCGCGTGCTCTTCGATCGTCACGTCGAGCCGCTGCGGCCACTGCCGGCGCAGCGCGACGTTGCGCACCCACGGCACCTTGGCGACAGCGCGCTCGCGCGCGGTCGAGATTCATCGTGAAGAACGTGCCCGCGAGCTCGTCGCGGACCACCGCCTCGAGGTGCGCCGCGCTCGCACGCTCGAGCGGCGCCGTGCACGACGACCTCGCGGAACGCGAACGGCCGGCTGGCGCGAGCGACCCACGCGAGCCGCCCCACACGAGCAGCGAGCGCCGCGACGGCACGCAGCGCGAGGCCTGGCGATCGCGTTCAGCTGTCTCGCGTCATCCCACATGCGCGCCTCGCAGGATCGCCACGCACAGGTCGCCGAACGTCATGTCCGGCCTGCCTTCGCCGCCATCGGCACGAGCGAATGGCCGGTCATGCCGGGCGACGTGTTCACCTCGAGAAACTGGAACGAGCCGTCCGGCCGCAGGATGAGGTCGAGCCGGCCCCAGCCGCTGCAGCCGACGATGTCGGAACGCGGCGAGCGACGCCGCGCGGATCTCGCGCTCCTTCGCCTCATCGGGAGGCCGCAGGGACAGAAGTACTTCGTGTCGTCGGAGAAATACTTGTTGTGATAGTCGTAGTTGCCCGCGCGGCGCCTCGATCCGGATCAGCGGCAGCGCGCGCGTCGCCGAGGATCGACGCGGTCAGCTCGATGCCCGGCGACGAACTCCTCGACCAGCACGAGATCGTCGTGCCGCGCCGCCTCGGCGTAGGCGAGCGCGAGCTCGCCGCTGATCGACGCCGGTCACTTTCGTGATGCCGATCGTCGAGCCCTCGCGCGCGGGCTTCACGATCAGCGGCAGTCCGAGCTCGGCGACGACGCGCATCCAGTCGGTGCGCGGCGTCGACGACGCGCATAGCGCGGCGTCGGGATGCCGCTCGCGAGCCAGACGAGCTTGGTCCGCCACTTGTCCATCGCGAGCGCGGAAGCCATCACGCCGCTGCCCGTGTAGCGGATGCCCATCGTCTCGAGCGCGCCCTGCACGGTGCCGTCCTCGCCGAAGCGGCCGTGCAGCGCGATGAAGACGCGATCGAAGCCCTCGCGCTGCAAGGTCGGAGAGCGGCCGCTCCTTCGGATCGAAGGCGTGCGCATCGACGCCCTTCTCGACGAGCGCCGCCAGCACGGCGTTGCCGGACAGGAACGAGATCTCGCGCTCCGCCGACGGGCCGCCCATCAGCACGGCGACCTTTGCCGAAGTCCGCTCATCGCACGGCTCACCCATGACCTGCACCTCGGGCTCGAGGTCGATCCCGGTGCGCTCGCGCACGACCGCGCGGACGTGCGCGATGATCGCTTCGATGTCCGCGGCCTTCGCCGCGCCCTCGCGGATTGACGATGAAATTCGCGTGCTTCTCCGACACCCGCGCTCCGCCGACGGCGTAGCCCTTGAGGCCGCAGCTCTCGATCAAGCCGCGCCGCGTGGTCGCCGGCCGGATTGCGGAACACGCTGCCCGCGTTCGGCAGGTTGAGCGGCTGCGTCGCGATGCGCCGGCGCAGCAACTCCGCGATGCGCGCGCGCGCGACGCGCGCCATCGCCTGGCGGAAACGCGAACCACGCCGCGGTGAAGATGCCGTCGCGGCGCGCCGCCGTCGGCGCGCCGCACCGAGCGGTAGCCGATCGCATACGCGGACGGCTGGCCGCACCTCGAAGCATGCCGGCGCGCGTCAGCGACCTCCACGCGCGCGACGTAGCGCCACGTCTCGCCGCCGTAGCAGCCGGCGTTCATCGCGAGCGCGCCGCCGACCGTGCCCGGAATCCCGGCCAGGAACTCGGCGTCGGCGCAGCCGTGCTTCGCCGCGAACCGCGCGACCTTGGGACTCGCCACGCCGGCCTCGGCGTAGATCGAGCCCGTCGCGCATCTCCAGCGCATTGAGCGCGGCGTGCAGGACGACGATCGGTGCCGCGGATGCCGCCATCGCGCACCAGCAGATTGCTGCCGAGGCCGATCACCGTCAGCGGCTCGTCCGGCGGCAGCTGGCGGACGAAGGTCGCGAGATCGTCGCGATCGGCCGGGCACGTAGACGCGATCGCCCGGCCCGCCGCAGCGCCAGCTCGTGTAGCGCGCGAGCGGGACGTCGCGCGCCAGCGTGCCGCGCAGCGCGGTGAACGTCTGCGGCTCGCTCATCATCATGCGCCGCGTCCTCAACGAGCAGCCGCGGCGCCTGTCCGATCGAGCCGGCGCCCATCGTGACGACGACGTCGCCGTCGCGCACGAGCGCGCGAATCGCCGCCGGCAGCTCGGCGACGCGCTTCGACGAACACCGGCTCGACCTTGCCGGCGACGCGCACGGCGCGCGCGAGCGCGCGGCCGTCCGCCGCGACGATCGGCGGCTCGCCGGCCGGATAGACGTCGGTCAGCACCAGCGCGTCGACGGTCGACAGCACCTTGACGAAGTCCTCGAACAGGTCGCGCGTGCGCGTGTAGCGATGCGGCTGGAACGCGAGCACGAGCCGCCGCCCGGGAAAGCTGCCGCGCGCCGCGGCGATCGTCGCCGCCATCTCGGTCGGGTGGTGACCGTAGTCGTCGATCAGCGTGTACGTGCCGCCGCCTTCGACGGCGACTTCGCCGTAGCGCTGGAAGCGGCGGCCGACGCCGCGGAATTCGGCGAGCGCCTTGCGCGATCGCCGCGATCGGCGACGCCGACCTCGCGGCCGATCGGCGATCGCGGCGAGCGCGTTCTGCACGTTGTGCACGCCGGGCAGGTTGAGCTCGACCGGCGAGGTCGGGCATGCCCTGCGGCGCGGGCGACGAAGCGCATCCGGCCGCCGTGGTTCGCGATGTCGGTCGGCGCGGAGCTGCGCGTCCGCGGCGAGTCCGTAGGTCACGATCGGCTTCGTGATCGCCGGCAGGATCTCGCGCACGTTCGGATCGTCGATGCACAGCACGGCGACGCCGTAGAACGGCAGCCGCTGCGCGAAATCGACGAACGCGCGCTTCAAGCCGCTCGAAGTCGTGGCCGTACGTCTCCATGTGATCGGCGTCGATGTTGGTGATCACGGCCAGCGCCGGCGACAGGTAGAGGAACGACGCGTCGGACTCGTCGGCCTCGGCGACGAGGAAATCGCCCTTGCCGAGGCGCGCGTTCGCGTCCGCCGACAGGAGCCGGCCGCCGATGACGAACGTCGGATCGAGGCCGCCCTCGGCCAGCACCGACGCGATCAGGCTCGTCGTCGTCGTCTTGCCGTGCGTGCCGGCGACCGCGATGCCCTGCTTCAGGCGCATCAGCTCGGCCAGCATCAGCGCGCGCGGCACGATCGGAATCCCGCGCTCGCGCGCCGCGACGATCTCGGGATTGTCCGGCGCGACCGCCGTCGACACGACGACCGCATCGGCGCCGGCGACGTTCGCCGCGCGCGTGGCCGATCGCGACGCGCGACGCCGAGGCCGCGCAAGGCGCGCGGTGACCGCGCTCGCGGCGAGATCGGATCCCGAGACGCTGGTAGCCCTGCGTGGCGAGCACTTCGGCGATGCCGCTCATCCCGGCGCCGCCGATGCCGACGAAATGGACGCGCTTGACCTTGTGCTTCATCGCCGCGTCCCCAGCGCGACGCAGGCGTCGGCCACGCGATCCGGCGGCGTCGGGGCGCGCGAGCTTGCGCGCCGCGACCGCCATCGCGAGCAGCGTCTGCGCGCGTGAACGACTGCGAGGCGCGCGGCCAGCCGTTCCGGCGTCAGCTCCGCGCTCGGGAATCTTCACGCGCCGCACCCGCATCGACGAGAAACTGCGCGTTCGCGCTCTGCTCGTCGGCGATCGCGCCGGGCAGCGGCACGATGATCGCGGCCACGCCCACGGCCGCGAGCTCGGCGACGGTGATCGCGCCGCCGCGGCAGAGCACGACGTCGGCCTCGGCGTAGCGCGACGCCATGTCGTCGATGAACGCCACGCACTGCGCGCGTCGACGCCGCGCTTGCTCGTACGCGGCGCTGCAGCGCGTCGACGTGCCGCGCGCCCGCCTGATGCACGACGCGCGGGCGCGCGGCCGCGGGCATCAGCGCGAGCGCCGTCGGACACGCAGCGATTGATCGCCGCGGCGCCGAGGCTCCCGCCGACGACGAGCAGCGACAGCGGTCCCGTGCGCGTCCGGCGAACCGGACCTCGGGCGGCGGCACGCGGCCGATCGCTTCGCGCACCGGATTGCCGACCCATTCGACCTTGCCGCGCGTGGCGGCCGCCGCATCGCATCGGGAAAGCCCAGCAGGATGCGATCGGCAGCGTAGGCGAGCACGCGATTCGGCGAGTCCGGCGATCGCATTCGCGTCGTGCAGCACCAGCGGCTTCGCGCAGCGCGACGCCCGCGAGCGCGCCCGGCACCGACGCGAACCCGCCGAACCCGAGCACGACGTCCGGCGCGCGGCGACGGATGATCCTGCGGCTCTGCCAGCACGCGCCGACGAGCGCGAACGGCCCGAGCGATGCGCGGTCTTCCAGCCCTTGCCGCGGATGCCGCCGAACGCCACGCCTTCGAACTCGACGCCGTGCTGCGCGCACGAGCGCGCGCCTCCATGCCGTCGCGCGTGCCGAGCCAGAACACGCGCCAGCCGCGCGCGACGAGCTTCGCCGCGACGGCGAGCCCGGGAAACACGTGGCCCCCGGTGCCGCCCGCGGTGATCATCACGGTGCCGGTCATCGTTGCCCCATCGGAACACGCGCTGCGCTGCGTCTCCCCCGAGGGGCAGCGCGGCCTCGGGGCGGCCCGGCAGCCGCGCTCGGCTGACGCTCATACGGTGAACCCTCGCAGCAGCCGCCGATTCTCGTAGTCGACGCGCAGCAGGATCGCGAGCGCGACGCAGTTCGCGACGATGCCCGAGCCGCCGAACGACAGCAGCGGCAGCGTGAGCCCCTTCGTCGGCAGCACGCCCATGTTGACGCCGATGTTGATGAACGCCTGCACGCCGATCCAGACGCCGATGCCGAGTGCGACGCAGCGACGCGAACGGACGCGCGAGCCGCGCCGCCTGGCGGCCGATCGCGTACGTGCGGAAAAGCAGCCAGACGAAGAGACCGATGACGACGAGCGACGCCCGCGAAGCCCAGCTCCTCGGCGGTGACCGCGAGCAGGAAATCGGTGTGCGCTTCCGGCAGATAGAGGAGCTTCTCGACCGACGATCCCAGTCCGACGCCGATCCACTCGCCGCGGCCGAACGCGATCAGCGAATGCGACAGCTGGTAGCCCTTGCCGAACGGATCGGACCACGGATCGAGGAACGCGACGAGCCGCTGCAGCCGGTACGGCGCGGCGACGAGGATCGCCGAGAGACCGATCGGCAGGAGCAGCAGCAGGCCGAGGAAGAGCCGCCAGTCGAGCCCGCCGAGGATACAGGATGCCGAACGCGATGGCGACGATCACGACGAACGCGCCGAAGTCGGGCTCGAGCAGCAGCAGGCCGCTCGATGGCGACCATCACCGCGAACAGCGGCAGGAAGCCCTTGCACCAGCGTCTGCTTCAGCGGCTGCTCGGCATGCAGGAACGCCGCCTTGCGCACCGCGTAGCTCGCCGCGTACAGCACGACGGCGAGCTTCATGAACTCGGACGGCTGCAGGTTGACGACGGCGAGCGACAGCCAGCGCCGCGAGCCGTTGACCGACTTGCCGATGCCGGGGACGAACACGAGCGCGAGCAGCACGGCGCCGCCGATGAACAGCCACGGCGCGAGGCGCTGCCACGCCTTCATCGGCACCTGGAACGCGACGAACGCGGCGAGCGACGCCGACGGCGACGAACATCGCGTGCCGCGCGAGGAAGTACCACGAGCGGAACCCGGTGTGCGCCGAGGCCTCCGCCATCGCGATCGACGCCGAGTACACCATCACCAGCCCGATCGCGAGCAGCAGGATCGCCGCCCACGCGAGCGACGCGTCGTAGGCGAGCATCGCGCGCGGATTGCGCGGCAGCGCGCCGAGCGAGCTCCACGCCTTGAGCATGCCGAACGGCCGCAGCGTGGCGGACCGGTCGCGGCGATCGTCTACGGCATGCGCGTCCTCCGCCGAGATGCGCGCGGCACGAGCTCGCCGAACCGCTCGCCGCGCTCGACGTAGTTCGGTGAACTGGTCGAGGCTCGCGCAGGCCGGCGACAGCAGCACGGCATCGCCGCGGCTTCGCCAGCTGCGATCGCGCGCGCGACCGCCGCGTCGAGCGTGCCGGCGTGCTCGACGGTGGCGCGTCGTCCCGGCGAGCGCGCGGTCGATCGCCGGCGCGTCGCGGCCGATCAGCAGCACCGCGCGGCAATGCGCGTCGACCGCGTCCGCAGCGGCGCGAAGTCCTGTCCCTTGCCGTCGCCGCCGGCGATCAGCACGACCGGGCCGGCCGAGGCCCGCGAGCGCCGCGCGCGTCGCGGCGACCGTCGTGCCCTTCGAATCGTCGACGAACAGCACGCCGCCCGCGTCGGCGATCTTCTGCATCCGGTGCGGCAGGCCTTCGAAGCGCGCGAGCGCGGCGAGCACGCGGCGATCGATCTTCGACGACAGCCGACGCGAGCGCGAGCGCGGCGAGCGCGTTCAGCGCGTTGTGCCGGCCGACGAGCGCGCAGATCCGACGTCGGGAGCGAGCAGCGCGCCGCCGCGCGCAAGCCACGTCTCACCGGGCCCGGCACGCCTTCGCGCCGCGATCGACGAGGCCCCAGGCTTCTTCCGACTCGGGCACGCCGGCGCCGAACGTCTGCACGAGGCGGCCGGGAATGCCGCATCGCGAGCGAGCGCGGGTCGTCGCGGTTCAGCACCTGGATGCCGCCGCCGGCGAAGATGCGCGCCTTCGCCGCGCGCGTAGTCGTCGATGTCCGGCGTAGCGATCGAGATGGTTGTCGGTGACGTTGAGCACGGCGGCGGCCGTCGGCGCGAGCGAGGATGTCGTCTCGAGCTGGAAGCTCGAGAGCTCGAGCACGAAGACGTCGGGCCAGCGCCGCGTCTGCCGGCAGCGTGTCGAGCACGGCGTCGCCGATGTTGCCCGCGACGACCGTCGCGAGGCCCGCCGGCGCGGCGAGCGCGCCGGTCAGCGCGGTGACCGTCGATCTTGCCGTTCGATCCGGTGATCGCGAGCACCTTCTGCTCCGGCGGCAGCGCGCGCGCGAAGAGCTCGATGTCGCCGACGAGCTCGGCGCCGCGCGCAACCGCGGCCGCGATCGCCGGCTGATCCTTGGGCACGCCCGGGCTGATCGCGATCAGGTCGGCGCCGGCGAACGTCGCGTCGTCGAACGGGCCCGTCGGCGAAGCGACACGTCGGGCAACGCCGGCGGCGAGCTTCGCCGCGAACGGCGGCGTCGGCCGCGTGTCCGCGACGCGCACGCAGCGCACCGTGCGCCGGCGAGATGGCGCGCGAGCGAGTACCCGGTGAGCCCGAGACCGAGCACGACCGCGTTGCGTCCGGCGTAGTTCATCGGAGCTCATCGCAGCTTCAACGTCGAGAGGCCGAACAGCACGAGCAGCATCGTGATGATCCAGAAGCGGACGACGACCTGGTTCTCCTTCCAGCCCTTGAGCTCGTAGTGGTGATGGATCGGCGCCATCCGGAAGACGCGCTTGCCGGTCAGCTTGAACGAGGCGACCTGGATCGATCGACCGACAGCGTCTCGACGACGAACACGCCGCCCATGATGAACAGCACGATCTCCTGGCGGACGATCACGGCGATCGTGCCGAGCGCCGCGCCCAGCGCGAGCGCGCCGACGTCGCCCATGAACACTTCGGCCGGATACGCGTTGAACCAGAGGAAGCCCAGGCCCGCGCCGGCCATCGCGCCGCAGATCACCGCGAGCTCGCCCGCGCCCGGGATGTACGGGAAACTGCAGGTAGCGCGCGAAGATCGCGTTGCCGCTCACGTAGGCGAAGATGCCGAGCGCCGCGCCGATCATCACCGTCGGCATGATCGCGAGGCCGTCGAGGCCGTCGGTCAGGTTGACCGCGTTGCTCGTGCCCGACGATCACGCAATACGTGAGCGCGATGAAGCCCCAGACGCCGAGCGGATACGAGATCGTCTTGACGAACGGAACGATCAGGTCGGCCTTCGGCGGCAGCGACAGGTTGAAGCCGCTGCCGATCCAGGCGACGAACATCTGCACGAACCGCGCGTTGTCGGGCGCGGAAACCGAGAACGCGAGATAGACGGCGGCGATCAGGCCGATCACCGATTGCCACAGGAACTTCTGTCGCGCGGCCGAGAGTCCCTTCGGATTGCGATGGACGACCTTGCGGTAGTCGTCGACCCAGCCGATCGCGCCGAAGCCGACCGTCACCAGCAGCGTCACCCAGACGAAGCGGTTCGCGAGGTCGCCCCACAGCAGCGTCGTCACGGTGATCGAGACGAGGATCAGCGCGCCGCCCATCGTCGGCGTGCCGGCCTTCGATGAGGTGCGTCTGCGGCCCGTCGTCGCGCACCGCCTGGCCGATCTTCATCCGCGTGAGCCACGCGATGACCTTCGGGCCGACGACGAACGAGATGAAGAGCGCCGTCATGCAGGCGAGCACCGCGCGCAGCGTGAGGTAGCCGAAGACGTTGAACGCGCGGACGTCCTTCGCGAGGAGCTCGGTCAGCCACAGCAGCATCAGTGCGCCCCTCGCGTGCACGTCGCCGCACAAGCGCCGCGACGACGCGCTCCATGCGCATGAAGCGCGAGCCCTTGACGAGGATCGTCGTGCCGGCCGCGGCGCGAGCTCGCCACGATGCGCGGCGAGCGCCTCCACCGACGCGAAGTGCTGCGCGCCGGCGCCGAACGCCGCCGCGCTCGCCGTCGGTGAGCGCGCCCACCGTCGAGCAGCCGCTCGATGCCGGCGCGCGCGCGCGTACGCGCCGACCTCGCGGTGAAAGCGCGGACCGCTCGCGCCGACTTCGCCCATGTCGCCGAGCACGAGCCAGCGCGGCGGCGGTGCCGCCGCCAGCACGTCGATCGCCGCGCGCACCGGAATCGGGGTTCGCGTTGTACGTGTCGTCGATCACGGCTGCGCCGCGCGGTGCGACCGCAGTGCGGCCAGTCGTCCGGCGACCGGACGAAACGCCTCGAGCCCGCGCGACGATCGCCGGCGAGCGGCACGCCGATCGCGAGCGCCGCCGCCGCCGCCGCGAGCGCGTTCGACACGTTGTGCCGTCCCGGCGCCGTGACGATGCAGCGTCGCATCGCCGCGAGGCGTCGTGAATCTGCATCGCAGTCGGATCGCCGCCCGGCGGCATCGCGCAGGCGGATCGCCGCGGGTGCGCGAGCGCGAAATCGACGACGCGCACGCCCGGAGCGCTCGCGCGCCGCTGCGCGCCACACATCGACATGAGGGTCGTCGGCGTTGAACGACGGCGATGCCGTCCGCCGGCAGCGCGCGCACGATCGCCGCGTGCTCGATCGCCACGTCGGCCACGCTGCGCATGAACTCCTGGTGCTCGCGCTGCGCGTTGTTGATGAGCGGCGATCGTGGGTTGCGCGATCGCGGCGAGCTCGGCGGTCTCGCCCGGATGATTCATCCCGAGCTCGATCGCCGCCGCCGCGTGCTCCGTCGCGAAGGCCGCAGCAGCGTCAGCGGAAGGCCGATCGCGTTGTTGAGATTGCCTCGCGTCGCCAGCACGCGCCGCTCGCCGTAGTGCGCGCGCAGGATCGCCGCCAGCATCTCCTTGACCGTCGTCTTGCCGTTGCTGCCGACGACGACGATGACCGGCATCGTGAACCGGGCGCGCCAGTGCGCCGCGAGCGCTGGCCCAGCGCCGCGAGCGGCTCCGGCACGGCGATGAGGTTGCCCGGCAGCGTGTCGGCACGGTCGGCGGCGACGAGCGCCGCGACGGCGCCGCGCTCGCGCGCGGCGCCGACGAAATCGTGCCCGTCGAAGCGCTCGCCCTTGAGCGCGACGAAGAGATCGCCCGGCGGCGAGCGTGCGCGTGTCGGTCGCCACGCGCGTGAAGCGCACGTTCGCCGCCGAGCATGCCGGCCGTCTGACCGCGCGCGCGGCGGTCGCCGTCGTCCATCATGCGCGTCGCTCCCATGCTCTGCGAGCGCCGCGGTCGCGGACTTCGGCATCGGAGAACGGCGTGCGCACGCCGTTCGCGCTCCTGGTAGTCCTCGTGGCCCTTGCCGGCGACGAGCACGACGTCGCCCGCCGCGCGCCGTCGCGATCGCCTCGCGGATCGCCGCGCCGCGATCCGAGCTCGAGCGCCCAGCGCGTCACGGCCCGCGTCGCGTGATGCCGCGAACGACCGCGTCGGCGATCGCGGCGGGATCCTCGCCGCGCGGATTGTCGCTGGTGACGACGATGCGGTCGGCCAGCACGCGCGGCGATGCGGCCCATGTCCGGCCGCTTGCCGGCGTCGCGATCGCCGCCGCATCCGAACACGCAGATCGAGCTCGCCGCCCGTCGACGACCGTCGGGCGCAGCGCGGTCAAGCACCTTCTCGAGCGCGTCGGGCGAGTGCGCGTAGTCGACGACGACGAGCGGCGTCGAATCCTCCGCCGAGTCGCTGCATCCGGCCCGGCGGCGGCGTGATGCTGCGCGAGCGCCGCGAGCGCGTCGTCGAGCGCGATGCCGCTCGCGAGCAGCACGCCGAGCACGCCGAGCATGTTCGACGCGTTGAACGTCCCGGCGACTTGCGCGGCGCGACGTCGCCGCTGTCCCCACGGCGTCGCGATCGACATGCGGATCCCGGCTCGCGTGTTGCGCGATCGCCGTCGCCACGATGTCGGCGCTGACGAGGCCGTACGTCAGCACCTTCTGCCGGCGGCCGCGCGCCGCTTCGGCGAGGCGTGCTGGCCGAACGGGTCGTCGACGTTGATCACGCACGGCGTCGAGCGCCGGCCAGGCGAAGAGGCGCGCCTTCGCTGTCCCGTACGCCGCCATCGTCCCGTGGTAGTCGAGATGATCGCGCGTCAGATTGGTGAACAGCGCGACGTCGAACTCGACGCCGTTGACGCGTCCCTGATCGAGGCGCGTGCGACGAGACCTCCATCGCGACGGCGCGCGCGCCCGCGTCGCGCATCTGCGGCGAGCGTCGCATGGACGAGCGCCGCATCCGGCGTCGTATGCGCCGACGCATCTGCAGCGCGCCGACGAGGCCGTTGCCGAGCGTGCCGATGATGCCGGCACGCCGTGCCGCACGCATCGAGGCATTGCGCGATCCAGTGCGAGCACGACGTCTTGCCGTTGGTGCCGGTGACGCCGGCGACCCACAGCGACGTGCGACGGACTTCCGTAGATGAGGTCGGCGATCGCGCCGAGCTTCGTCTTGAGGTCGTCGACCGCGACGTTGGCGACGTCGCCATGCCGGATTCCAGCGAAAGCCGAACGCGTCCCACAACACGGCGTCGGCGCCGCGCGCGATCGCATCCGGGATGAACGCGCGCCCGTCGGCCGCCTGCCCGCGGTACGCGGCGAACACGTCGCCCGGACGCACCGAGCCGGCTGTCGGCGCGTGATGCCGCGCGGCGACGACCGACAGCCGCGCGACAAGCGCCGGCGGCGTCGAATCCGGGGTCGAGCAGCGTCGCCATCACGTTTCCTCGCGGACCTCGGCGCCTTCCGGGGCAGGATCACGTTGTCGACGCGGCGCGTCGGGCGGCACGCCGAGCATCCGCAGCGCCGATCCCATCACCGACGAGAACACCGGGCGCCGCGACGTCGCCGCCGTAGTACACGCCGGTCGACGGCTCGTCGATCATCACCGCGACGATGAGCCGCGGCGCCGAGGCCGGCGCGAAGCCGACGAACGACGACACGTACTTGTTGCTGTAGCCGCGGCCCTCGAGCTTGTGCGCGGTGCCGGTCTTGCCCGCGACCCGGTATCCCGGCACCTGCGCCTTCGGCGCGGTGCCGCCCGGCTGCACGGCGAGCTCCAGCATGTGGCGCACGGCGAGCGCCGTCTGCGGCGTTCATCACCGGCCGGCCGGCGACCGGCCCGTCGCCCTTGAGCAGCGTCGCCGGCTTCAACTCGCCGTCGCTCGCGAACACCGTGTAGCGCGCGCGAGCTGCACGAGGTTGACCGAGATGCCGTGGCCGTACGCCATCGTCGCCTGCTCGATCGGCTTCCACGTCTTCGCCGGGCGCAGCCTGCCGGCGACTTCGCCGGGAAAGCCGGTGTTCGGCGCCGCGCCGAAGCCCGCGTCGGACAGCGTCTGCCACATCGTCGCCGGCGGCAGCGACAGCGCGATCTTCGCCGCGCCGACGTTCGACGACTTCTGGATCACCTGCTCGACCGTCAGCGCGCCGCCGGATGCGCGTCGTGGATCGTGTTCGGGCCGATGGTGAGCGTGCCCGGCGCCGGTCTGGATCACCGTATCGGGCCGGATCGCGCCGCTCTCGAGCGCCGCCGCGATCGTGAACGGCTTCAGCGTCGAGCCCGGCTCGAACACGTCGGTCAGCGCGCGGTTGCGCATCCGCTCGCGCGCGACGCGGTTGCGCGCGTTCGGGTTGTACGTCGGCCAGTTGGCGAGCGCCGAGGATCTCGCCGCTCTGCGCATCGAGGATCACGAGCCCGCCGGCCTTGGCGCGGTTCGCCTCGACGGCGGCCTTCAGCTCGCGGAACGCGAGGTACTGGAGCCGCGCGTCGATCGCGAGCGCGAGGTCGCGTCCCGCCTGCGGCGCGCGGATCGACTCGACGTCCTCGACGACCTCGCCGCGGCGGTTGATGATCACGCGGCGGCTGCCGGGCTTGCCGCCGAGCCACTCCTGCTGCGTGAGCTCGATGCCCTCCTGCCCGACGTCGTGGTCGCCGGTGAAGCCCAGGATGTGGCTCATCGTGTCGCCCGCCGGATAGAAGCGCCGGTATTCGTTCTGGTCGTGGACGCCTTTGATCTTGAGCGCCGCGACGCGGTCGGCGACCTCCGGCGGAACCTGCTTCGCGAGGAAGACGAAGTCGCTCGCCGTCGTCGAGCTTCTGCGCGAGCGCCTGCGGCGTCGTTTCGAGCGCCAGCGCGAGCTGCGCGCGCTTGTCCGGCGTCGCGTCGACTTGGCCGGGAAACGCCCAGATGCGATTTCACCGGCGTGGAGATCGCGAGCGGCTCGCCGGCGCGATCGACGATGCGGCCGCGATGCGCGGGCACTTCGATCTCGCGGCTGTAGCGCGAGCTGCCCTGCTCCTGCAGGAACGCGTTGTCGATCCACTGCAGGTAGAGCGAGCGGCCGACGCAGCGCGACGAACAGCAGCAGCAGCAGCGCCGAAGACGATCGGCGCGCGAAAGCGCGGCAGCGTCGGCACCGGCGCGGCGCGCTTCAGCGCTGCGGAGCGCGCCGGTCATCGCGCGCCGCCTGCGCGGAACGACCTCGACGCGGCGCGGCCCGGGAAGCTGCATCTCGCAACTGCTCGCGCGCGATCTTCTCGACGCGCACCGGCATCGCCCACGTCGACTGCTCGAGCTGCAGCTGGCCGAACTCGGTCTCGTAGGCGCGTGCGCCTTCGCTTGCTCGCGCTCGAGCTCGACGAAGAGCTTGCGCGCCTGGTGCCGCGACGTGACGAGCGACAGCGCGCAGAGCGACGAGCACCGCGAGCAGCAGGAGATTCAGGCGGACCATGGCTGCCTCAGCGCGCGCTGCGGCGGCGCCGAAGTCCGGCGGGCACCGGATGCGACGTCGCGCTCGGCGACGCGCAGCGTCGCGCTCCGCGCGCGCGGGTTCGCGGCGATCTCGCGCTCGGAGGGACGGATCGCGCGACCGACGAGCGCGAGCGGCGCTCCCGGCAGCGCGTCGGCGCGGATCGGCAGCCTTGCGAGCCGCGGATCGCCGCCGAACGGTTGCGACGCCGCGGCGAAGAAGCGCTTGACGATCCGATCCTCCAGCGAATGGAAGCTGATCACGGCGAGCCTGCCGCCGGTGTGCGAGCCATGGAACGATCGCGCGGCAGCGTCAGCGCGAGCTCCGCGAGCTCGCGATTGACGAAAATCCTAAGAGCCTGGAACGTCCGCGTGGCCGGATCCTGACTCCGATCACCCGCGGGCGCGCGCCGACGGCTTGGGCCACGATCGCGGCCAGCTGCCGCGTGTCCGACGGACGGGTGCGACCGCGCGAGCCGCAACAATTGCTCTTGCAATCGATTGAGCAAACCGTTCTTCACCATAGTCGCGTATCACCTCCGTCGATTTCGCGCGCTGTCGCGCGCGCGCGAGGAACGCGGCCGCGGATTCGCCGCGCGTGGGATCCATCCGCATGTCGAGCGGCCCGTCGGCGCGAAACGAGAAGCCGCGCGCCGGGTCGTCGATCTGCGGCGAGGAAATGCCGAGGTCGAGGAGCGACGCCGTCGACGCGCTCGATGCCCGAGCTCCGCCAGCGCATCGGGAAGCTCGGAGAACCAGCAGCGCCGGAAAGCGAAAGCGCGGATCGGCGATCGCTCGCGCGCTGCGTTCGGCGTCGGGATCGCGGTCGAGCGCGACGAGCCGTCCCGCGAGCCCGAGCCGCGGCGAGGATCGCGCGCGCGTGCCCGCCGCGGCCGAACGTCGCGTCGACGTACGTGCCGTCCGGCCGGATCGCCAGCGCGGCTGACGGCTTCGTCGAGCAGGACGGGGACGTGGTCACCATCGTCCATCAAAGGCTGAAGCCGTCCAGTTCGGGCGGCAGACCGCCCGCCGGGAAACGTGATCGCGCGCGCCGTCTGCTCGTGCCACTTCGCGTCGTCCCACAGCTCGAACTTGTTGCCCTGCCCGACGAGCACGATGTCGGTGCTCGAGGCCCGCGTACTGGCGCAGCGCGGGCGGAACGAGGACGCGCCCGCGCCGTCCATGTCCACTTCGTCGGCGTGACCGACGAGCAGCCGCTGCAGGCCGCGGATCTCGTCGTTGAACGACGAGAGCGCCATGAGCGCGCGCCTGGATCGGCTCCCACGTGGCGCGCGGGTAGACGAGCAGGCAACGGCTGGGGTCGGCCGTGACGATGAGCGTGCGCTCGCCGTCGTCAGCCGATCCGGTCAGCGCAATGCGATGCTTGCCGGGAATCGCGAAGCGGCCCTTTGGCGTCGAGCGCGAGCTGCGTCACGCCCCGAAAGACGGCGCCCTGCCGAACCTGACGATCCCGCTCCTCCCTGTGCCACCGCGATCGCTCCCGCCGGCCGAAGTGATAGTGAGCACTTATTTACGCAAATCGGAGAGTTTCCGCGGATCGCGCGCAAATTCCCACTTGAACCCACTTTTTACCACTCAGCGCCACTATAAAGGAACAAATCTCGCGCGGTCAACTTATTTTGGTTCCGAACAGTCTTAACGAACAGAAGTGTACCCGAAAATTGCTGTTTCGCTAAGGCGACAGTTACTTACGACATGTAATGAATGACAATGTGCAGGAAGTAGCCGCGGATCCAGCTTCGCGCCCGTTGTCGTACGTTCAAGTTCGGCAAGCATCTGGTTTCGCCTCGAAAGTCGCCGAAAAGCGCCCATCGGTCTTTGTCCCGGCAGATTTCCGGTTGCGCCGGCGTCCGCCGACCGACCGGCATCGATGCACGCGAGGATCGAGATGTCGCGGGCAACCTGTCGGCCATCCGCGGGCCTTTTCATGCCATTGGAATTGCGACGAAACCGACGTTGTTGCTGAATAGTTCACAAGGAGTTAGCTCGCCTCTCCCCGCGTTGCCTGCGCCGCCCGCGCCGGTCAGATACCGCGCAGGGTTCCGGTAGAATCATCGCGCCGTCTTGCATTCGCCGCCGACGCCACGCACGCACCAAGCGGCATAAAGCCCGGCGATATTTCGGCGGCCACAGCAATCATCGGAGTCAACACGTTCGACACTGACCTCGACCGCCGGCGGCGATTTTCATTGGGCCGCAGGAATCGTCAGTGGCAACGTGACGCGTCAATTCACGCCGCGACTCGCCGCGGGCATCGCGCTGCGCTATGACACGAAAATCTTTCCGTTCACGATCGCTCATTGGCAATCGACGAGCATTGGCGCATTGCCAATCCGTTTCACGCGCCGGTCACCGCCGGCCCGCCGGCTGTGGGTCGACGATGCGAATGGCCGGTGGGTTTGCTCAGGACGATTACAATGGCGCGCCGGCGATCGGCATCACGCTTTGGCGCACCGTTATTGAAACGCGAGCGGAGCGATCGTGCAGCGCTTGTCAGCCGTGCTCGTCGTCGCGTGCGTGGTCTCCGCTCTGCGGCTGCGCGATTCGCTACGACCAACGCGGGCGTGTCGCGCGTGGGGATTGGACTTGTGGGGTTTCGGCGATCCCCAGGCGTGAACTGGAATCTCGATTGGCGCGCGCCGCGAGGTTCCGGATCTGCCGCCGATGGGGCCGCGCGAGTTTCCTGACGCACCCCCAATGGGGCCGCGGAAGTTCCCGACTCGCCGCGTTCATTTCGCGCACCTGTCGATGGCGCTCTTGGCGCAACGACGCGCGACATCGGCGCAGGCCGCGATGTCGTGATCGACGATAATCGACGCCGTGCCGTTCACAGCAACGCCCTTGCGCAATTCGCTCCGCTGTTCTCCGGCGCGCTGATCCTCGCGGCAGCCCCGCTCTTCGCCCCTAGCGTCGACGCTGCCGACGCGACGGCCACGCATCGACGCGGAGCCGCCCACCACGGAGGCGGCGCTATCGCGTCGTCATCGACGCGCCGTCGCCGCTCGAAGGCAACGATCGAGCGCAGCGTCGGATTGGTCCGATGGCGAGCCGTACGCCGACATGACGCCCGAGCTGCTCGATCGCCTCGCGCGCGAAGCGCAGAGGACGAAATCCGCAACATCGCAGGCGGCCGAGGGGCTATTTTTCGGCGGAAGATCGACGTCAAGGTGGATCACGAGGCGAAGCCGCCGGTACGTCACGATCGACGGTGACGCCGGGCGAGCCGACGCGGATCGCCGTAGTCAATATCGACGTGACCGGTGCGGCGAACGACCGGACCCGCTCGGGACCGCCGCGATCAGCGAAGCTGCGCGACGATTGGGGTCTGCCGACGGGACAGGTGTTCCGGCAGACGGCGCCTGGAGCACCGCAGAAGGAACGCGCGCTCGCGACGCTGCGCGCAAGCCCGTTTGCCGCCGCGAAGATCGTCCGGAGCCGAAGCCTACATCGACCCCGCCGCGCGCACGGCGACGCTGTCGATCGAGCTCGACAGCGGGCCGCGTTCCGTTTCGGCGAGCATCGAGGTCGACGGCCTCGTGAAATGCACGCCATCGATGGTGCGCAACTACAGCTCGATACATCGCGGCGAGCCCCTACAACGAAGCCGCGGTGGACCAATTCATCCGCCGTCTCAACGCGAGCGGCTACTTCTCGAGCGTCCAGGCAGTCGATCGACACGCGCAGTCGGAGCATCCCGACGACGCTACGCTGCGCGTCGCCGTCATCGAGGCGCCGACGAAAAGCTTCGAGAGGCGGCATCGGTTACTCGACCGACGTCACCTATGCGGCCAAGCCTTCAACTACCGCGACGTCAACATCGATGGCAAAGGCCTGCAGATGCTGGTCGATGCCCAGTATGACGGCAATATCCAGGGCGCATCCAGTGCAGTCTGGTCCAGCCCGCCAACGCGGCCGGTTGGATCGGAACCTGGACGCTTGGCGCGAATCGCAGCGACATCGAAGGGCTCACGACGAAGACCGCGAGCGCGGGCACGCGCTGGAGCACCCTCGACGTCGACGCGAGAGCGCGCCTCTCCGCGATCTACTATCTCGACGAGCAGCTGCCGGACGGCGCGCCATCGAGCCGTTCGCACGCGCTCTACCTCGAGGCCGAGCAGTATCTGCGCGAAGTCGACATTCTTCTCGCGCCGACGCGCGGATGGATGGCAAGCCTCCAGATCGGTGGTGGGGTTCCCGGCGCCTCGACGCGCGGCTTCGGTCGCGTGATCGGCCGCTTTGCGGCGTGGGTTCCCATCAACCCCTGACGGCAGGCTCACTTTCCGCGCCGATGTCGGCGCGGTGCTCGCGCCGACGCGCGACCGGCATTCCTTCGCCGTTGCTCTTTCGGACGGGTGGCGACACGACGGTCCGCGGCTACGCGTTCGACAGCCCTCGGCGTAAAGCTCGGCAACGCGACTGTCGGGTGGCCGCTACTACGCGGCAGGCTAGGTGTCGAGGCGATTCGCTGGATCGGCGAATCGTGAGGATCTCGCGGCGTGTCGTCGACGCCGGTAACGCGACGGACTCCGGTGATCCGATTTCCCCATCGACGCAGGTTACGGGGTCGGCGTGCGGGTTCGCACGCCGCTCGGACCCTTCCGCCTCGATCTCGCCTACGGCGAGCAGGTGCACGCCTTCCGACTCCACTTTTCGGTCCGGAATTTCCTCAGCGCCATGAATCTGGAGAGAACACGACCGATCGAGCAGCCTCCGGCCCCCGCGCGCCAGGAACTCCCGCGTCGTGCGGGGTGCTCGATCAGCGCTCCGCCCTCTCGCGCTCGCGGGTGCCGCGGGTTCAGCCTTTGTCGCGAGCGAGCTCGGGCTCGCGACCGCGGTGCGAGTCCTCATCGCACGCAGCGAAGGCCAGCCTCGAAGTCGACGGAGCATCCGGTTCGTTGCTGTCGGCCGTTTCGCGCCAAGCGCCCGTGTGGCGAGGTCCGGGAGCGACGATGACCGCGGACGATGTCGCGATCAACTGGAATCCGAGATGGCGCTGTGGTCGCGTGGAATCGTGGTGAAGGGATTGGGCGCCCAGCGGATCACACCCGCGATACAGCCCTCCGACGTGCGATTCCGCCGCCTCCAACGCTGGCGCTGCCGACAGCCGTCGCGATCGATGAAGTCGCGGTAGCCGATTCAGTGGACGATCGGCACGAATAGCGGGCACATCACCGGTCTCGCATTCGGTTACGAAGCGAGTCCCGCTGCGCATCGCGTCGAGCGCCTCGCTTCGTGCTGCCGAGCGGCAGAGCTACCGGAACGCGGGATCGACGCGCTCCCGCCGTTCACCGTGATACGGGCGTGCTCGCATTCGACGGCGATGGGCGCCAGAAGCAGGCGCGGGCCGACATCGCTCTCTCCCGGAACGCTCGAGGCGGTTGGCTCTCGACGCTGCCGGACGTGCCGGCGAGGCGCGATTCACGCTGCATGCGCGGCTCACGCCGCTGGCCGCCGTCGCGTCTCGACCAGCGCTCTTTCTCTCTGATGCGCAGACCTCGGTGATCTCAGCGCGTGGGACGCCGCGCTTCCACGGTTGACGCGGCTCGAAGTGGAAGCCGAGAAGTGGCGCCCCCGTCGGCTGGCGGAATCGCGGGCAGTGTCAAAGCGCAAACGCGATCACGCGGGTCCCATCGATGCCAATCATCTGCCGGTGCGCTCGGTCTCGACGCGATTCGCGTGGCGCGCCGATCAGAGTTGTGCTCGAAGACTTCGTCGCCGAACTCACGCGCGGCGGCCGCGCGTGTCCGGAGATGCGCAGATTCCCCCGAGCGGAGGCGCCGGCCGAAATGGATCTGGTCGAGGTGCGCGATATCGACTTGAGGGATCTCCGCTCGAGGCCTCGCGGCGACGCGCCTTTCGGGATCGCTCGGCGCCGATCTCGACATGGCGCGCCAGAAGATGCGACGGCCGCGTCGCCGATCGTGGCATCGTCGGCGGCGTCAGCGCTTTCGCTTGCCGCAACGCTCGTCGACCGAAAACTCTCGGTCCTAGAGCGTTGCTTCAGAATTCGCGGCGCGGCGGCGGCGAGCTTGACGGGCAGCGGCGCGATCAGAGCTGCGCGGGCGCCGCCCGTTCGAAAGGTTACGGCCAAGGGCGAGAACGCGTCGATCCGTCGCGATTCCGGAAGTTCGCACGCCGTGCAAGCTCGACGGCGACGTCGCCGCGACCGGCGCGCTCTGACCCCATCCTGGCAGGCCTCCGTTAAGGTCGGGATTGCCACCGGGAGTCAGCTCGCCGGCGTGCCGCCGGCCGGGCAAGCTTCGTGCGACCTTCTGCGCCGCACGTGCTCCTGGGCGACTGCGCGGCAATCGACGTCGCGCTCGCGTCCGGTCCGACTCACGGGCGAGAGCGGAAGCGTCGGCGGCGGCACGGAGGCGCTGACGGTGGGCCTCGACGCGCCACGAATCGGCGAGCTCAGCTCCGCTGGCGCGCGCGCGCGCCCGAAGCCGCTGTCGGGCGCGCTCCGCGTCAACGCCGCGGCAGGGCGGGGACTTCGAAACCGGCGGGCTCGAGCTGCAGGCGCACGGCGACGCGCTGAAGGTCGAAACAGGCTCGCGCGCGCTGCTGCCGGTTCGTTCGACGCGCGCGCTCACCGGCGCCTGCGGCCATGCCGCCGGCGACGCCAGGCATCGACACTTGCGCAGCCCGACCAGCGCCGGTTGCAGATCGAGGCTCGCCGGCAGCCGGTCTCGCCGCGCGGCCGGGAACGTTCGCACGCGCCCGAGTGAACGGCCGAGAAACGCTCGCGCGGCTTCAAGGCGACACCGCTGGCGTTCACGGGCGAGTGAGCTCGACGTCGAAGTGCCAGCCGGCGCACGGCGCAGCCGGGATTCGCGAATCAGCGCAACCCCGCAGGCGTCGCCACGTGGACGTGGACCGGCTCCGTCGACACGCTCGAGAGACCGCGGCCCCTGGGCGATCCGGCTCGACGCTCCCGCCGCGCTCGGCTTCGCGAAAGCCCATGTGCACGTCGGTGAGGCGCGGCTTCACGTCGCCGACGGCGCACCTGCCGAACTCGGCGCGCTCGCGTGGGACGATGGCCGCATCACGACGCGGGGAACGTTTGCCGGCGTGCCGGTCACAGCCATCGCCGAAGCTCGCTCGCGGTCAAGCTTGCGTTCGGCTCGACGCAGGTCACGCTCGGCGGCGAGTGGTCGCTCGCCGCGACGCCACGGCTCACCACGGTTCAGTGGCGGTGCGCCGCGAGCAGAGGCGACTTGTCGTCTCGGAAGCGGGACCCGGCCTCGCACCCGGCGATCGTGGGCGTTCCGCCTGTCGCCGGCCGAGCTGTCCGCTCAGCTTCACCGATGTACGGAGTCGGATGACTGTGGCGTCGCTCGAGTCGCGAAGCGCGGTTGGGCGCCGATGCTAAAGCTCACGATCGGCACCGTTCCCGATGCGCCACCTGACATCTCTCCTCCGATGCGCCATTACAACTCGCGTTGAACGCGGACCTCGCGACGTTGAAGGTGCTGCAGCCGTGGCTTGGAACGAGCGGCGATCATCGACGGCAATGCGCACGCCGAGCTTGTCGCCCGCGGCACTCTCGCGCGGGCGCCAGTTGTCCGGCACCGTATGCGCGGCGCAGTGCGCATCCGACGCGCCGCGAGTATGGCGTGCTGTTCACGGACGGGCGCCTCGCCGCCAAGCTCGCGGACGGCACGATCACGCTCGACGAGCTTTCATTCGCCGGCGGCGACGGTCGTTTCACCGCATCCGGAACACTTTGGCGACGACCGGCGCTGGTAAGCGGCAACGGCGAAGAGCGCCGCGGCTCAGATGACCTGGCGCGCCGAGAAATTCCGTGTTTTGAACCTGCCCGGACGTTCGCCTCGTCGTCGGTTCCGGACGGCGTCACGCTCAAGAACAAGGAAGATTTCGCTCGACGGAACGCTCGTCGCGGATGAAGGCCACTTCGAATACCAACCGGACCGCCGGGGCGACGCTGGGCGACGACGTCGTCGTCAAGGGATGGCAGTGCCGGGGAAACGGCGAACGCGCGCCTCGGCGGGGCCTGCCGCTGTCGATCGATCTCGGCCGCCTCACGATCTCGGCACCCGAACCTGACGTTTGTCGGCGAGGATTGGAAACGGGATTGCGCGGCAAGAGTGCGCGTGACCCACGAGAGGCATCGACGGCACGCTGCAGGGCGCGGCTCGATCGGAACGGTCAACGGTGCCTACCACGCCTTCGGGCAACAGCTCTCGTCATCGATCGCGGGCGGTTGATCTTCGACGGCCTCGCCCGACAATCCCGGCCTCGACATCGTCGCGCTTGAGGAGGAACCTCGCCGTGGAGGCGGGTGTCGCGGTGAGCGGCACGGTGAAGAGTTCGCATGCATTCGGCTCACGTCCAACCTGCCGGTTCGGACAGACAATGCTGTCCGTGGCTCGTGCTGGGCCAGGGCGTCGATCGGGCATCCGAGCGCCGACATCGCCGCTGCGCATTCAGGCGGCCTCCGCGGCGCTGCTCGGCCGCGGCGGTAAAGTCCGGTGATCACCCTCGACGGTCGCGCGAGAAGCGTCGGGCTCGATGACATCCTGCTGGTCGGCAGCCGCGCGGGGCTCGCCGCGCGGCGCCGCGGGCGGGTCCTCGGACGCATCGAATCAGTGTCGTCGCGTTCGGCAAAGAAGCGCATCGAAACGACAGCTTCACGCCTCGTCTCACGAGCAGGGCCTTTACGGTCGCGACGAATGCGCGCTGCGACTGGAGTACGGCCTGACGCGCTCGGTGACGCCTCGCGCGGAGGCCGGCGCGATCCGGCGGCTTCCGGCATCTACTATCGGGCGCGTGTTTCGGCTAAGCGCAATCGAGCCGTCGGTCGACGGAACCGTCCCCCGAGGCCGCGCACGCCGCGGCGCACACTGCACGGGCTGCGGATGGCGCCGCCACGGCTGCCGTGGCGAAAGCGGACCAGTGCGGATCGTCGCCGCGGTCGATCGAAGGACGGAGGCTTCCAGAACGTGGAATTCGCCAGGGAACCGGACTGGCGCGCGGTTTGTCGTGCCGCTTCGCCGATCCTCAAGACAGAGAAAGGCGCTGAACGACCTCGCGTCGGGGCAGGTGCTGGAAGATCGTCGCGACCGATCCCGGCTCGGTCGAGCGACATGCAGGCATTTCAACCAGACCGGGCATCCGCTGCTCGCGTCGACCGAAGAACAAGGCCTTCGTCTTTACATGCGCAAGAAGTAACGCAGCCAAGGCTTCACTCCGGAAGGAAGCTACGGCAGCGGACGTATGTTGAACCAGAGCGCCCGCGTGCGGACTCTTGCCGCTCATCGTTGGGTGACGGCGGCTTGACTGTTGATGAGCGCGTCGCGCAAATCGCCGACTGACGGTCAAGCGCCGGGCCGGCGCGAGGCGGATCCATCTCGTCGGCGCGGGTCCCGGCGAAGGCCCCGACCTGTTGACGGCTCCGCGCCCGCAGGATTGATCGCGCGCGCAGGAGGTCGTCCTGTACGACCAGCTTGATTTCGCCGGGAGATCCTCGCGCTGCTGCCGGCGGCGGCCGAGCGCATCTACGTCGGCAAGCGGCTGCGCCGATCACGCGCTGCGGCAGGAATCGATCAATGCGCTGCTCGTCGAGCACGCGATTGCTGGAAAGCGGGTGCTGCGTCTCAAAGGCGGCGATCCGTTCATCTTCGGCCGCGGCGGCGAGGAAATAGCGACGCTCTCCGCGCACGGCATTCGCGTTCGAGGTCGTGCCCGGGCATCACCGCCGCGCTCGGCGCCGCGGCGTACGCCGGCATTCCGCTCACGCATCGCGACTACGCGCAATCCTGCGTGTTCGTCACCGGGCGCTCGCAGGATGCGAAGCATGGACCTCGACTGGCCGGCGCTCGCGCGGCCGCGGCAGACGATCGTCGTCTACATGGGACTGCCCGGATTGCCGCTCCTTTGCGCAAAGCTCGTCGAGCATGGACTGCCGGCGCGCACGCGCGCGGCCGTCGTGCAGCAGGGAACGCTTTCCACGCAGCGCGTCGTGACGAGGAACGCTCGCGAGCCTGCCGCGGCTCGTCGCGACAGCGAACTGCACGCGCCGACGCTGATCATTGTCGGCGACGTCGTCCGGCTGCGCGACAAGCTCAACTGGTTCGCGCCTGGAAAGTAGGGGCCAGACTCTCGACTTTGCGGCGATTACCGTCTGTCGACCCGTCGACAAGCGTCCGAGCACGTCGACCGCGCGTACTCTTTCCGTTACGATGCATAGCACAAGAGTCGAGTCTGACCGCCACTGTTCACTGATGCCCGCGAAACCGCTCCACGATCCGCTCGCGCCACCGCTGCCCGGCGCGACGACCGAGACGCGCAACACGACGTGCTACATGTGCGCGTGCCGGTGCGGGATTCGCGTGCACGTGCGCAACGGCGAAGTCCGCTACATCGAGGGCAACCCGGATCACCCGGTCAACAGGGGCGTGATCTGCGCGAAGGGCAGCTCAGGGATCATGAAGCAGTATTCGCCGGCGCGGCTCCACGAAGCCTCTTCTGCGCCGGCCGCGCGCGCGGCGCCGCGAGTTCGTCGATCGCTGGGACGACGTTCGAACTTCGTCGAACGCTCGCAAGCTCGGCGACG